>Ga0115008_10002934_pt1 | contig 14131 bp, 12 predicted proteins | sample FraStrMetagenome_FD_87164 | JGI IMG/M metagenome (GOLD analysis project Ga0115008, IMG submission 87164) | Marine eukaryotic phytoplankton communities from Arctic Ocean - Fram Strait ARC3M Metagenome | ecosystem: Environmental > Aquatic > Marine > Oceanic | place: Fram Strait | collected...
CGGGTCTCCTCATCACGGGCATCGGGCCGACGGTAGAGGCTCACCTGCAACCCGGCACTGCCTGCTGAGCGCCTAAGCTCAGTGATCAACTTCTGCCGCGGCGACTGTCGAAACCACATCAGGGGCGATATCACCACGGCGACACCCAATACTATTAACAACCAAGTCATTTCGTACTACTCTATAGTTATCGACTGTAGTCAGCGACTCACAATCCAGCCACTGAACAGACTGTAGGTGACTCATTATTGAGTCTCTGCCAATTCAACCAGTGCAGTAATCAACACAGCCGCTAACCAAACAAAAAGGAGTAACCCCATGTCTACTTACAAACATCTGCTGATCGGCCTTGATCTATCTCCAGAATCACAGCAAGTGGTAGACCGCGTCAAGCAACTTTTTGCTGACCGCAAGGTAAAAATTTCAATTTGCCATATCCTTGAGCCCCTAGCGTTCACTTACGGCGGTGATATACCAGTGGATTTATCCGATGTGCAAGTGCAGTTGGAAGACCAAGCGAGACAGCGCTTAAGCACTCTTGCCGAGCAACTGAATGTGAGCGAGGAAAACCAGCATATAGTTCTTGGCCAGCCAGCCAACGAAATGCGTCGCATGGCCAAAGAGCAAGATATTGACCTTATAATAGTAGGCAGTCACGGTCGTCATGGTTTGGCATTAATATTTGGCTCCACCAGCAACAGTGTTCTCCATGGCGCCCCCTGCGATGTTCTGGCCGTACGTATCAATGAGGACGACTGAGATACCCAAGCCCTTTATACGGCGTCTTTGCTGGGCGACCAACTGTCACCTCAGACTTTATTTAAGTAAGATTTGAAAGAGTAAGGTTTGTAATAGAATAGAAAAGGGCTTCCAACAGACTGCCCTCTCCCCTTAAACTCTAAGCGAAGTCTTTAGTACTAAACTATACCGCTGCTTATAAGGCCGTTGTTATTTTCAATATCCCCAGTCCCAGTCTAAGATGCGCCTTGTTTGCGGCGTGGCTACTGTGCGGCTGCATGACGGCTAATGCAAAGGACATAGGTTCCCGCCAAGCATCCCTAGAACCGGTCCTATCCAACAGCCTAGCTCAACAGCGACAGCTCTACACCCAGGCTCTGGAGCTAGCCAGCCGCGGCAAATGGCAGCAGTTAAAGAAACAGCGGCAGCAGCTACAAACCTACCCGCTCTATCCCTATCTGATCTATGTCGATCTGGCTTCCAACCTACGCTATTCGCGGCATCCGCAAGTGAGTCAATATCTGCAAGACTATGCCGGCACTGTCAAAGCTAAGCATCTGCGCAACCGCTGGCTCGACTATCTGGCCAAGCGACAATATTGGACCACGTTTATTCGTTTCTATAAGCCTCAACAGGCAAGCCCGGCACAGCAGTGTCAGTTCCAGTTGGCACGATACTATTCTGAGCCAAAAGATCCTCTGTTGAACCAAAGACGTGAATTGGCTCTAACCGCGGCACTGAAATTGTGGAATATTGGCGAGTCTCAACCCAAGCAATGTGACAGATTATTTGCCCGCTTAATCGCCGACAACCGAATCACAGAGGCACTGGCCTGGCAGCGTTTTAACAAGGCACTGCTCAATCACCAGTACCAACTTGCCAGGTACCTGGAACGATTTATTAAGAGCCCTCAGCTCAGAAAATTGGCCAAACTCTATTACCAAGCTGATCGCTCACCTCAGAGCATTGCTCAGTTCGAAGCTTTTAATAGCGACAGCCCAGAAGAACTGGACATTATTCAGCATGCCCTGGTGCATTTAGCCCGTCGCGACAGTCACGCCAGTCTTAAATACTGGAGTCACTACCAGCAGACCCATGAATTTACCCATGCCGCCCGCAGTGCCATTGTTAGCGCAATTATCAAAGGCCTCTACAAACAGGGAGCAACGGCGGTCGCCGATTCCTATTTTAGTGATCATCTGCAATTGCTCAACGAAACTCTCAACGGCAGTTTGGTAGAGTGGCGGATTCGCCTGGCACTAGGAGAAAAAGACTGGCCGAATGTCGCCCTGTGGCTGGGGCGTCTCCCCGAACAATTGCAAAGTCGAACCGCCTGGCGCTACTGGACTATCCGCAGCATGCTTAGCAATCCCCAGACCACTGAGCATCCTGCACTTCAGCAGATGACCGAAAGCCTGGCCCAAGAAAGGGATTTTTACGGTTTTCTCGCCAGCGACATGCTCGACAAAGAGTACCGTATCAACCATCGCCCGGTGGCGATTGATCCCCAGCGTCTAGCAGCGATTACCGCTATACCCGCCATGACCCGAGCTCGGGAGCTAAGGTTTCACAATGATAACCTCGACGCCAATCGTGAATGGCATCAGGCCAGTGCAAACTTTACCTATCCAGACTGGCTGGCTGCAGCTACAGCCGCCGGACAGTGGCAGTGGTTTAGCAAAGCTATTGCCAGCCTAGGGCGCGCCCAGTACTGGGATGATGTGGAGCTGCGCTTCCCCCTCGCCTTTGCCGATGCCATAAAAGACGCAGCGCGTATCAATCAACTGGACAGTGCTCTGCTATTTGCCCTAGCGCGCCAAGAGAGCGCCTTTGATGCCGCGGCGACATCCCCTGCAGGCGCTCGGGGACTTATGCAGGTAATGCCCGCCACCGCCACGAGTACGGCGCGAAAATATAAAATTCCCTATCGCAAAAGTGCTGAGCTATATAATCCGGAAACCAATATTGTCATTGCCAGCCGCTATTACAGTGAATTGCTTAAACGCTTTGATGGCAGTCGCATTCTCGCCAGTGCTGCTTATAATGCCGGGCCCACCAGAGTGGCACAATGGCTTAACAAGAGCGATGGGACGCTACCCTTCGATATTTGGATTGAAGTGATTCCCTATAGTGAAACCCGCGCCTATGTGCGCAATATTTTAATGTACTCGATTATCTATTCGCGCAAAATGGGCCAGCGTCCACCGCTATTGATGCGCGATGAAATCTATAGGCTGCTGTAATTATGTTAATCGATATAGGCGTTAACCTCTCTAACTCACGCTTCGATCAAGATCGTCCTGAGGCTCTTCAGCGAGCTCAGGATGCCGGCGTGGAGAAACTGATTCTCACTGGTACCTCGGTAGAGGAGAGTCAATCTGTTGTCGAACTCTGTCGCGAGTTCGCCGTTCGCTTTCCGAGGATGCTCTATGCCACCGCAGGTATTCATCCCCACGACGCTAAGTCTTTCAATAAAGAGTCTATGGCCACATTAAAAGCTCTGGCCGCAGAACAGTATGTGGTCGCCATTGGCGAAATGGGTCTGGACTTTAACCGCAACTTTTCCACACCAGCGCAACAGGAAAAAGCCTTTGAGGCACAGCTTGAATTGGCGGCAGAACTACAGTTACCCGTATTTCTCCATGAGCGCGATGCCGCCGACCGACAGTTACAAATTATCCGAACTTATCGAGATCACTTAGTGGATGCCGTGACACATTGCTTTACAGGCTCGAGGGAGGCCCTCTACGGCTATTTAGACTTAGATATGCATATTGGCATTACTGGATGGGTTTGCGACGACAGGCGCGGCAAAGAGCTACAAGGGCTAGTGGCTGATGTTCCACTGCAGCGGCTAATGGTGGAAACCGATGCCCCCTACTTGCTGCCCAAGACAATGACCGAGCCGCCAAAGGGCAAGCGCAATGAACCGGCGTTTTTACCCTGGGTGGTCAGCACCATAGCTGAACATAGAAATGAGTCTGCTGAGACACTTGCTCAGCAGACCAGCGAGAATAGCCTTAGATTTTTTCGTCTGGACTAAGCGGGTCGCCCACCGCGATCACACCATTGCTGCGGATCTGCGCACGCAGCCCCCCTTTGCCCACAAGCTCCGGAAGAATGCTCACCGCCAGACGACGCTGCAGACTGGCACAGGGCTCGCAGAGCTGCACACCATAGAAGCTAACATTGTTGATGGTGAAGGTTTTGCCCACCAGATCATTGAGCCGAATGCCCTGAGTAACCAGATTGCGGCGAAAGTCACTCTCGTGAAAGCTATGGCCCAGCTCTTGATTAAATGTCTCAATCACCTCGGATTCGATCAGGGTGATTTCCCAGTCCGGCTGGCCTTTGTAATTCGAGCGGTTCTTGCCCGTTTGAGAAAAATAGCGGTCCCCCTCAATGCCCTTGCCAGCGCGCAATGACACCTTTTTATAGCCCATCACGCCTGCACCTTTGCTCGGTGCTATATAGATACCGAGAATATGTCCCACTGTCATTAGGATTCCTTAGTCTTCAAGAAAGCTTTTGTACATGCTGTTTTTGGGCGCACTAAAGACCCTGCGAACCATGGGTTCGAAAACACTTAACGCCAGCTTAGGCATATCCGGATCAAATGAGGGATCGTCGTACTTGGCAATAAATCTCGCGGTGCGCTTAAAGTTTGGGTTGTCACGATACTGATCTCGCATATTGCGATCGGCGCCGAGAAAATGGAAAAAATTATAGCCCTGAAAAATAGCGTGATGCTTGATCATCCAGTGATTTTCTTCTGAGACAAAAGGCTCCAGTATCACTGCCGCAACGTCGGCGTGGTTGGCACTGCCAAGAGTATCGCCAATATCATGAAGTAGCGCGCAGACAACATACTCTTCATCTTCCCCGGCTTCAGCTGCCCGGTGGGCGGTCTGCAATGAATGCTGCAATCTGTCGACGGCAAAGCCACCGTAATCGCCCGTCAGCAATTCTAAATGAGTTAATATGCGATCAGGCAATTTCTTAAAATAGGCCATTTGCTCAGGAAGAATAATCTGCCAATCTTCCGCTGTACTCTCAGACATCTTGGTAAATGATGCATTCATGCCAACCCCTCTTGACGGGCGGAGCTAAGCTTCGCAGTCAGATTAAATTGATCGTTAATTTTTATCTTCAACCTGTCCAGATACTAGCAGTATGGTGGGGGGTTTTCCATGCCTCAAAAATAATGCTAAACAATTAGTTAGTCTAGTACGTCAGAAAGCACTTAGCCAAACGCAAACCAGCCCTAAAAAGGGCTGGTTGCGAATACACAAAAAGAAGATTGAACTGGGATTAACTGCATCCGATCAGGGATTTCTCAGAAATATCCTTGGTGACTCTAACATCAGCAATGGTCAGAGCAAACTTTTTAGAGGAGACCAGCACAAAGGGCGAATTAACCTTTCTCAAATTAACCCCGACCTTTTCAAAGCAGCTTAGCTTAATGCCCAGGCGAACCGGTTGACCTTCAGGAATGGCACGGAAGATACGGGTTAAATTAAGCTCGCCAGAACAGGGCCAACCACAGTCCATTCGAAGGGTCACGGCACCTTTTGGCTTTTTGTTGATCGTAACAATCATCACCAGTGCGGCATCTTCTTCACTCAGGCTACTCAAATCGACACTGGCGTCTGACTGGAAGTAGAACTGACTCTCACGACCACCTTTCCACTCTACCAAACGCGAGTCTTCCTGCGAGGTACCATCGACTGTAGTGACTGTCAGATCGCCAAATGCGCTGGCGGACTTATTGCCTTGAGCTAACTTCTGCCAGTTGCTCGAATCGCCGAGGTAGGTTTTAAACGGCGGGCGAACACTGCCACTAAACATTACACGCGCTACTTTGGACATATCAACTAACGGCTTTTCATTGAGGTTGTCAGCAATGATTTCTGCATCGCCATAACTCAGGCCCTGACCACGCTCCAGCAACAGATCAGTTACTGGGCGGGAGTAATCCGTCCGATCTAGCTCTCTGATTGGCCAATCAAAAGAAAGTCTGCCCGTAAAATCATAGCGTACTTTGCCTTCGCTATCAGCGACCATAACGTCGGCCAAACCAACACCTTCAGAACCGGGTAACCAAGCCACGACAAAGGCATCTGAATGATTAAATTCGGCATTCATCCACAGGGGACGACCGGTTAAAAACACAGCGACTACAGGGATATTTTTCGCTTTCAGTGCTTTGAGTAAATTCAGGTCAGCCTTGTAACCATGACGGTAAACTAGCGACTCAATATCGCCCACACCTTCGGCATAGGGCTCTTCACCAAACACCACGACAGCGACATCGGGTTTTTTAACCCAGCTATCATCTGCGCTCAACTCAACCGAACCACCATTACTTTCAACGGCTTGCTTTAGACCCGCATAGATAGAAGTGGCACCGGGGAAATCACTATTCTTATTTTCTGTACCCTGCCAAGTAATACTCCAACCACCGCTCTGCTTGCCGATATTATCAGCACCGTCGCCGGTAACCAAAATATGTTGCTGACCCTTCAGGGGCAGCAGCTGGTTTTTGTTTTTCAGTAGTACTAACGATTTACGCACTGCGTCGCGAGCGATGGCACGGTGCTCAGCAGAACCAATAATCTCAGTCTCACCGGCTAGAACACGCGTAGAGGGAGCACCTTTTTCAAACAGACCGGCACGAATCTTGACGCGCAGGATACGCGTTACCGCATCATCAATACGCGCCATAGGAATAACGCCACTTTTGGCTTGCGCCAGAGTATTGGTGATTAAGTTTTTCCAGCCCTTTGGCACCATAATCAGATCGATACCGGCGTTGATCGCCTGAGGACAGTTCTCGGTATTACAACCCTGAACCTGCCCTACACCATCCCAATCACTGACAACTAGGCCATCAAAGCCGAGCTGGTCTTTTAATACATCAGTGATCAATTGCTTGTGTCCGTGAAGCTTGCGCCCATTCCAGCTATTGAACGACACCATCACCGACTGTACATCAGCGTCGATAGCACTGAGATAGCCTTGGCCATGTAACTCAAGTAGCTGATCTAGGTCGAGAATAGTATTGCCTTTATCTATGCCGCGAAAAGTGCCACCGTCACCAATCCAGTGCTTGGCCGTAGCCACAACTTTTGACGGATCTGACCCCAGCTCACCTGGTTCGCCCTGAATACCTTTAACAATTTCACCGGCGTAGGCTTTCACCAGTGCAGCATCGCTACTATAGCCCTCGTAGGTACGTCCCCAGCGATTGTCTTTGACCACTGCAACAGTAGGCGCAAAAACCCAGTCAATACCTGTAACCGCAACTTCTTTAGCGGTTGCTTCACCAATCTGGCGCAGCAGCTTTGGATCGTTTGTCGCACCCAGTCCAATATTGTGGGGGAACAGCGTCGCGCCGATCACATTGTTGTGGCCGTGAACCGCATCGGTGCCCCAGATAATAGGAATACCTGCGCCGCCCTTAGATTTATCTACAGAGGCATTGTAATAAGCGTCAGCGAGCTTGACCCAGTCTTGAATGGCAGAGTCTTTACGCTCTCCTGGAAAAGAACCACCGCCGTTGAGAATAGAACCAATATGGTATTTTTTAACATCAGAGGGAGAGACAAACTTAATCTCTGGCTGGATCATCTGGCCCACTTTTTGCTCAACAGACATGCCTGCCAAAATTGTCGCCACACGTTTCTCAACAGCACCAGCCTTCTCAGCGGCACTGAGGTCCTCCGCAACCAGCTTTACCGGCATCATAGACAATGCCAATCCAGCAACAATCGCAACCAAACCCTTTACGAAGGCATAATTTTTAGCTTTAATCATGATTATCTCGACCCTACCCTCTTTAAAAAACCGTACAACGCCTCACAACAATTAGGACGCAATCTACGCGGTTTTGTATACTCAAAACACAGCTGAAGGGAATAAAAAACCCCTGATAAGTAGTTAGTTTTTCACGGACAGTCGCGGGGTGGAAGATCAGATGAGATAGCGGGCTTAACCGCTGCGTTGAGTGGGACTAAGAGAGGGATATCGAGAGAATTACTTGTGAAAATTATTGGAATAAGCTGCGAATCGCCTCGCGATAATTACGACTTACACGCAGTGAGTTACCATCTGCCAGATGCAGCAAACTACCGCCCTTTTGCAGTCTGGTAACACTGACTACACGCTCAATATTGACCACTGTAGAGCGATGAATGCGGATAAACATCTTTTCGTCGAGTTTTTCCAGTAGTTCGCGCAATGTACTGCGCACAATATGAGTCTCACCCAGTGCATGAACACACATGTAGTCACCAGCGGCATCGACCCAATCTATATCATCAAACGGCACCACTTTAACCATGCCAGAGTCGCGAATCAGTAGCTTTCGCTTAATACCCTGAGGTAGTTCTTCCTCAGCACTGGAGGCGCCTACAGACTCTTTATCGAGTCGTTTGGTGATTTCCTCAATGGCACCGATCAGCGGTGTTTTAAGGCCGGCATCATTTTCTGGTGCCGAATGCCGCTCGATTGCACGCTGCACTGCGCGCTCAATGCGTTCGGGATCAAAAGGTTTAAGTAAATAATCGACGGCATGCATATCAAAAGCGTCGATAGCAAATTGATTGTAGGCACTGGCAAAAATCACCATCGGCATGGTGTCAGACTGCATTGCCTTAACCACTTCAAAACCATTGACACCAGGCATCTGGATGTCGAGAAAGATTAAATCTGGATGCAGCGAACTCGCGGCGGCGATCGCATCCCGACCATTGGCGCACTCAGCAATAATCTCGATGCCGTCTACAGCACTCAAAATAGAACGCAACAAATCCAGAGCCAAAGGCTCATCGTCGACAATAATGGTTTTCAGATTAGACATGCTGTTAGGAGCTCACCTCAAGTATTACTTGGTTATCTGACGAGCCCAAGCTCGGCATTGTTCTCTGCTGTCTGTTTTTCCAGGGGTAGGCGAATATAAATTGTCATACCTCCACCATCAGGGCTTCGCAGCTCAAATATGTAGTTGTCACCATAAAAGGCGATCAAGCGATCAACGGTATTTTTCAACCCAATACCAGGACCCGACGACATCGATTGCGGTTTTCCCTCGTTACCTGGACCCGTATCTGTCACCTCAATAATCAGGTGTTCTTTAGCGAGTTTCGCAAAGACGCTAATCTTACCGCCTTTTTCTGCCGGAGCAATGGCATATTTAATCGCATTTTCTACTAGGGGCTGCAATAGCAGACTCGGAATTCTCACATTGTGCGCCGCAGCATCAATATCAAACTCCAGCTCCAAGCGATCGCCAAAGCGCGTTTTTTCAATATCAAGATACAGCTTTAACGCTCTGACCTCCTGCTCTAAGGTCACTCGTTTAATCGGGTCGTTCTCCAGCGAATAGCGTAAAAAGTTACTCAGTTGCATAATCATAGTATTCGCATTAGCTGCACTGCGACCCACTACTAGGGCTGAAATCGCGTTTAAGGTATTAAACAGAAAGTGCGGATTGAGCTGGTAGCGCAGCATTTTTAGCTGGGCCTCCTGAGCAATAGTTTCGGCACGGCTGCGCTTCAGCTGCTCCTCTTTATTTTCAGCGGCAAAATTAAGCACTGCTTCGTGCTCCGACTGCAATAATTGGTAGTATTTAATACCGTGATAAAACGCCGTCCAACAGAGAAAAATCATAATCGAGCCAAATAGCCAGCCGCCAAAGTCTGCCCATACGTTGGTCTCATCAGTCATCCATAGAAAGGCGCCTATTCGCAAAGCCGACCAAATCACTGAACAGGCCAGCACTGATACTATGGTTAACGTCAGCCGCGACACCAGAGGCTTGTTCCACAAATAGTGGAACACTGAGCGCAGTGGCCAGGACACAGCCACACCCAACACTGACTGCAATAAGGTGTGCGATATATAGGCGAAGCTCTGCTGGTTATACCAAAGGGTCAGACTAAAAAAGCTTATCAGTGAGAGACTAAACCAACCGAGAATCTGCAAAAATAGAAACTGGGTATTGCGATCTCGATAGAGTTTCCCAAGCCAAGGGTTGACGGTAGTCTGATTCATATAAATGCCTGTTGGCGTTACTTTATTCCTGTGAGACTTTTAAGAGCCGACTACATAGCGCCGAGTATGTCGAAAACCCCTATCATAGTGCTTTACTCGCGAAAGACAAATAGCAATATTATCCAATCAACGGTTTCTTTTACTGCTAAAATTTCAGCCAATAATAACCTACGCCAACTGATCTCATGACATCTAGCTCAAATAAACTCGGTACAGCCGCAAAACCGCCCACGGCACATATTATCTCATTTATGAATATCGATGCTCTCAAGGCGTCGCATCCTCAGGTGAGAAAACTCAAGCGGCAACAGTCACATGCCGCCCATGGCAATAAAGTCTGGCGCTCAAGCTTTGTTTTAATTGACTATTTAAGTACCTGGGAGATACCCGACCAGTCCAAAGTCATGGATATCGGCTGTGGCTGGGGTCTGACCGGAATCTATTTGGCAAAAAACTATCAGGCGCAGGTGACCGGACTGGATATAGATGCCAGCGTTGAGCCATTCCTTAAACTCCAGGCGAGCATTAATCAGTGCAGCGTTGAATTTCAACAGCGCAGCTTCGAGTCGTTGGAGAGCGATGAGCTGGCGCCCTTTCACACATTGATGGGCACCGATATCTGTTTTTGGGACGAGATGACTAGCCCACTATTTGAGCTTATTCAGCGCGCTCGTGCCGCTGGTGTCGAGCAGGTGCTGATTGCTGATCCCGGCAGACCGCCGTTTTGGGATCTGGCCGATCGCTGTGTCGAACTATTGGGCGCTGAAGTGATCTCACGCAGAATAGAACAGCCCTGGAAGACCGAAAAATATATCCTCGCGATTGGTGGGCGTGACTAATCACTACGCTTGCAGTCATTTCTAGAAAATCACTTTTTCGATTTCAAATTCAAAGCCAAAAAAAATGCCCTTCTGTTCCTGAAGGGCATTTTTCGTATTGCCTACACTGCATTTGTTACGGGCTTAGAAAGCCATATTGAACTTAACACCATAATGACGCGGCTTGCCAAATGATGCGCGCATAAAGCCTGGGCCGCGATCGGCCCAACTGCGGACAACTTCATCAGTTACATTGCGAACATAGAGCTCAACTGCCCAGGCACTCTCTTCGTTGATTAAACGAAGTGCCAAGTCAGCAGTGGCAAAGGCATCCTGACCTGAGTGCAAGGCACCTTCATCAAAGTTACCCTTATCAAAGAACATCTCATCCTGCCAGTGAGCGGAGACCAGTGGGCTCAGACGCATGCCGTTGTAAAGATACCAGTTGTGCTCATAGGTAACTGTAGCCGAGTACTCGGGAGACCATGGCATGGCGTTGCCCTCAAAGCTCTGGAAGCGACCTTCAAGATCATTGCCATCGATGGTACGAGTGGTTTTGTCAGGGCAGTTAGTCAATCCCAGTAGAGAGCGCTCTAGACAGAACCAGTTGTCCTGAGAGTTTTCCAGCTCAGTAATTTCAGAATCCAACCAAGCGATCCAACCGTTAACACGGCCGCCGTTGTAGGGACGCCAATCAAACTCCAGCTCAACACCGATATTGCGCGTCTCACCGATGTTCTGGGTAATCAGAGTACCAATATCACGGCCGACGACGACGCACAGGCCTTCGCCAAAGGTACAGTCATCTGTCCGGCCCTCAGAGTCATTGTAGTCAGAAGGCACTTCAATTTCAGCGCCTACGCCAGTGATAGTGGCATAGAAAGTATCCTGAAGATCGGTGTTATCCATCAAGAAAACATTACCCAGCAGGTTTAACTTGCCATCGAGCATAGTCGCTTTAAAACCCAGCTCATAAGTAATGTTGTTCTCAGGATCATAATCAAATGTATCAGTGATATTACAGTCACAGATATCAACCGAATCACCAAAGCCGCCTGATTTGTAACCAGTTGCAACAGAACCGTAAAGGAACATATCGTCGTTAACTAGGTAATCAAAGCCAACCTTCCAAGTGCCTTTGCTCCAAGCACCTTTGTGGCTGTTATCCGAATACTGCAGACTATTGAGGAAATCATCCCCCGCGGTGCCCATAGTATTGTCCAGAATATCAGACTGATAAGGACCGGTTCCACCGATACTGGCAGTAGGCTCTAAACCGAGGCGAGTCCATGACTCCATCCAAAAGGATCCAGCTGGATCATATAGACCGATATTCGGTTGACGGTAGCCGTTAGTAATGTAGTTACGGCCTCCAATATCTTCTTTGGTGTCATGGGTATATCGGTAGCCCGCAGTAACATTAAGATTCTCAATAACTTTGTAGTCAAACTGCACAAACCCAGCCAGAGACTCAACCAAACGCTCTGGCTGAACAAAGGACTGTGCCAGTGGAAGGATGCCACCACAGCAGAATGGGTCTTCAACATTAAAACGGATTTCATTGTCTTCTTTCATATAGAAAACACCGGTGATCCACTGTAAATCAGAGTCAGACTGCGACTTGAGCTGCAGCTCAGAAACAATAGACTTATAGTCGGAGTAGTCGGTGCTCAGGGAAAGATCATTAAAGGGCTGCATAGCCACATCACCATAGCCCAGCGACTCAAGCAAAGGCAGATTATTGACCAAGTTCGGGCACTCAACCAAAGACCCTTCGCCACCAGTACATCCGTCGGGTGCTGAGTTGTCATCGTACCAAGTACGCGTAATGCCATAGGCAGGATGATCAGGATCGGCGTAAACCGTTGACGCATCGTGCACCTGTGAGCGCTTCTGCTGCGAATAACCCACGCGACCTTCAAAAACCACGTCTTCATTGATATCCCAGGTCAGAACTGAACGCAGACCAAGCATGGTCATATCCATCTCACCGGGAATATTAACACTTACATCGTACTGATCTTGTTCACAGGCAAAGAAAGTGCCTTCCGCTTTTTCACAGTCTTTAAGGCTTAAACCGCCGGGAGACTTATCCTGAAAATAATCAGCAATCAGATCCAAGCTAACATCATTGGTTGGTTCAAAGCGCATACCCAAACGCGCACCACTGCGATCAACTGAACCATAGGCATCGCTGTCACTGACTTCGCGGTTGCGACGCTGATCAATATTGGGAATACCGTCTGCAGCTACGTCGTAAGCTCCAGTGGTAGTGCCATCGCCATCAGTGTCCCAGGCCAGATCAAACTTGTCTTGAGTCTGGTTGTACCAGGTGTCAGCAGTCTCTTTTTAAGGCACTGGCACGCAGTGCCAAAACGTCATTAACTGGCAAGTTAAACCAACCTTTAACTGTGCGTTGGGCATAGGCACCCACTTCCACTTCGATTTTACCTTCCTGCTGATCGAAGTTTGGGCGCGCACTGATCACATTGACGCTACCAGCGGTTGAATTGCGGCCAAACAATGTACCCTGAGGGCCACGACTTATCTCGACACGCTCAACGTCATACATTAACGCCAGCCCGGCTTGCGGACGTGGCGAATACAGACCATCAAAGTGCATAGCAACAGTCGGGTCACCAATCTCAGTGAAATTGTTCGAGGTCAAACCGCGAACAACAACCTGGACACCGGAATCAGTCGGCGACAGAGCGATCTGCATATTGGGAACCATATCTCCAATATCCAAAAGGTTTTTAACCCCTTGGTTATCCAGTGATTCCTGACCAAATGCAGAGACTGCAACAGCGGTTTCCATCAGCGAGGTTTCACGCTTGGTCGAAGTAACAATGATTTCATCAATGCCGTAGTCTTCGTCCATGCCCTCTTGAGCATAGGCGTTGACACTGAGAGCCATAGCGGCAACCAACGTGTTTCTGACCATATTTATAGTTTTCTTATCTATCAATCTCTTTCCCAAAAACATTCTTAGTTAACAACGTAATTTTTGTAAAACCCGTTAGCAAAGGCGCTCTACCCTAGCTATCACTGTCCGCACTAGAACTGACAATGACAGAAACGTTGTCCACATAGGCATCAACACCACAGCCGTTCACGGCACCACAGCTAGCCTTCAGCATCAGCGACACACCACCACTCACGTCGGTATCTAAGGTGTCGCTATAACTAAAGGTCTGCCACTCACTGGTCGCCGCCAGTGGTGCCAATCCGCCACCCAATGCGCCGTCACCATTGGTCGCACCTGCAGTGGCTGACTCATGAAAAAACTGAGCGAAAATAACGCCGCCAGCACCACTATACTCAGCCTTTAAATCAAAGGAGACAGTGACAGATTGACCAATAGTCAGCTCACCTGAAGCTAGGTTAGCCGCCTTAATAATTGCATCTTGAATCTCACCGACGGAAAGATTCGCCGAGAAATTGCCTCCACTAGCCTCTGTGTTGACAACAGTTGAAGATCCTGCGCCATCTAAAGCCCAGCCAGCGAGATCGGCATTTTC
>Ga0115008_10002935_pt1 | contig 14130 bp, 10 predicted proteins | sample FraStrMetagenome_FD_87164 | JGI IMG/M metagenome (GOLD analysis project Ga0115008, IMG submission 87164) | Marine eukaryotic phytoplankton communities from Arctic Ocean - Fram Strait ARC3M Metagenome | ecosystem: Environmental > Aquatic > Marine > Oceanic | place: Fram Strait | collected...
CAACTGCTACTACTCCTCTTCCGAACCTGTAACTGATGAAGAGGATGAGTTGTAACTACAAAGTAATTTATACCTGGTACAAGAGTAGAAGTTAATAAAATAAAAGCATACAGTTTAAAAAACTATTTTTTTAGCAAACACAAACACACGAAAGCACATGAACAACAAACGAAAACTACGAGCGTACATCACAAAAAGTCAACAAAAATTTTTATATGTTTCCATTGTAAACAACGACAATCAGTAATTATCCTGGTTACATTTCAAACAACTTCTGAATAATTCGCACAGCAAATTATGGGGAATAGCGTGCAGTAGGCACACTGCATGATATACTAGATTAGCCTATAACGGTTATCTTAATCTTGAGGTTATCTTCTGCAATGAATGAGTCAGAAGATCAATCCTAGTTAAATTTTAATCTTATAATTATCATCTTGCATTTTCCTTTATCATCTTTTTATCTCTTGCAATACTCCTTCTTGGTCGAGTACTGCAGTGGTTTCGTGTTTCTTGGTTCCCCTCGATTATGCTCCAATGATTTGAACAAAAAACAAGTAAAAATAAAATACATGTACAAAACAAGTAGTCTTTTCTCTATTCATAGAGATATTCTGTTTCTTATATGTAGAGAGAATTGTGTGAGCAAAAGGCAAGCACAATGCACCATTTACAGGAGCTTACGATTGCATTTAATGCTTCTCGAAATAGAAGTCCATAAAAAGCTAAGTTTTCACCAGAGATGGCCAAAGACTTCGGTTCGTGCTGTGGATAATGGTAGTACCCGACTATATCCTTGCAAACGATGGAAAATCAAATCAATCTTCCTATCGATCAAAGAACGAACTGATATGCCTCATTTCGCGAGATAGATGATGACGGTACTCGTCTATATCCATGCAAAGATATGCAATCAAACCAGTCCGTTATCATAACGATCCTGATTTTTCACCACAGCATTCAATTTGATTCATTTTATGGTCGTTTCATAATTCCACAAAAACTTTTGATTTTTGGCGTGAGCGATTCGTAATGCTAAATACAAGTTCAACTAGCTACACATTTTTCTGCAGCGTTTTTGCTCAAGATTGCCTGGGCTGCTTTACTACTAGTTTTTCTTTGCAGAACTTTCTCGGCTAAAAATGATCCGGCTAGTACAAGTTTATCGAGATCAATACCAGTGTCAAATCCCATACCATGTAACATGTAAACAAGATCTTCAGTGGACGCGTTCCCGGATGCTCCGGGAGCATATGGGCACCCTCCTATACCTCCCACGCTTGAATCTACTATCCGAATATCTTCTTCGACGACTGCCGCATAAATATTGGCTAACGCTTGACCGTACGTATCATGGAAATGAACAGCAATGTCACTTGAATCACCGATAGATTTCTTGACAGCTTGCAGCATAGCAATCGTCTTCTTCGGTGTACCGACACCAATCGTATCGCCTAGCGATATTTCATTACACCCAATTTTCACCAACGACTCTGATACAGCAGCGACGTCACTAGGTGTTACTGCCTCTAAACCATCGTAGGGGCATCCCAACACGCAGCTTACATACCCTCTTACGCTACTTACTATATCTCTATTTTCGTTGCAAACTTCCATCACATCACGAAACCGGTCTAAGCTTTCATCGATGGAACAGTGTATATTACGCTGAGAAAACATCTCACTTGCAGATCCAAATACGGCGACTTCAATCGACACCGCATCATCGCCAAACAAACGCTTTCCATTAATCCAACTACTAGTATTGCGACATACCTCCAGCACACTCTCGATTCCACGAACGTTAGGCACCAAAACAGACAAACGAGACGACGATTCCCCACCATTCCAAACAATACCATCTTCTCTCTGTCCTTCTTCTACATCCTCTCTCTCCTCCTCCTCCTCCTCCTCCTCCTCTTCCAATCTCAGCACTCGTTCCAACACAAGACCTGAATCCGACATTTGCGGAACAGCCTTCGGAGAAACGAATGCACCACATTCCAAATGTTTTACTCCGGCACGTCGAAGGAGACGTATAAGTTCTACTTTATCCTCCGTCGAAACGAGAGTACTGCCCCTTTCATTTTGTAGTCCATCTCGTGGGGAAACTTCTACAATCCGTACATGATTGCTACTGCTACTGCTACTATTCCTTCGAGCAGTCATGTATGAAGCGGATGATAATGATAATGCCGATGCATCGAGTAAGATATCATGACAACGACGAGAATAGTATGATATGGACGGTGTCAGTATTCTTCTGATTCCTCGTCTGTTGCTGCTGCTGCTGCTGGTGCTGCTGCTGCTCATATATGCTCCGAACTTTATCATTATGGATATGAGGATGGTATGTAGGAATGAATATCGTATACAATTGGATTTGCTGTTTCGATGTGGCCTAAGAAGTAGTATTAATACATGCAGTGCAGTAGTATCCTTTGGAACTTGGACATGTGATTTGTTCTTGTGAAGTTGAGTCGTGGAAAAGGTGTAGAGGGTAGAGGATATACATGTACCAACATAAAATTCGCATATGGACGAACTTTCGGTAGCACTTAATGACTTCATGTAGATCTACATCACATCTCCCAATCAGTCTGTGACTTGTGATTTGTAACATTTTCAAGCGGACCGACAGTGACAGTGACAGTGACAGTGATTGATACGATATAAGATCTCTAGAGATCTCATTGGCACCGCTTGTGTATCAATAGCACTGAATATTTTTGTGGGTTGGGGGAGAGAGATAGTTGTACTGCACTGCACTGCACTGCACCTCAAATAATATGAGTGGACGTCAGGGTAGCAATTTGATGTTGGCAGCTTGCCTGGCAATGTTGTCTTATGTTCCTTTTCAGGTGGGTCGGTTCATACATGAAAATGTAATGACAGTTGTGCTGTGTGAAGATGATCTGTAGGCTTATACATTTGCTCCTGCATGTTGAATCTTCACTCTCCAATCTAGAGAGGGAGAAAACTTGTCATCGAAGATTGCCCTGCTTCTGGCAAAGAATTAATTACGGGATGTTACTGTGTGTGTAATATGTGTGTGTTGCTTCGGATAGTAAGGAAATGAAAAATTGAAACGTTTGACTCACCGTCTGATACCGTTTCCTCGTTGAACCGATTCGAATTATCGAACTCAGTCCAGTCCAAAATGCAAAACTTGTGGCTAACATTGTATTATTAATGTGCGTGCGTACAGATTGTAGCTAAAACGACCCTTCTTGTATGCGCGTTTATGTTTATTGTTGACCCATTTCCTCCTTTGAGTAGAATAGTTGCAATGCTTTGTGTCGCGGTTGTTCACTTTCTTTCAAAACTTCAACACATTCATGAAAATCGTTCTGCCGAGGAAGAAGTTGGAGAGAACAATAGAGTGTCATCTCAGGACGATAAATTATTGGCGAAAGGTGGGAAGGATGAGGCTACGAAACTCGATTGAGACCCTCTGAGCTCTTTGTAAGAATAAGATTTTAAGTGCCACTATCTGAAACGAAAATTGAGGAATCGTTCGAAAATAATATTGGTACATTTTTATCATCCTAGTAAAGTCGCCTTAGCTATGCAAGGCGTAAAAGTGGTTTTCATTTCATCATCTAAATCGAGAACGATATGTTTTGTGACGATTTAATATCGAGACCAAAATTTGAAATGTTTTTGGTGAGCTCCTCTATATCATTGTGAACTGAGTCCCACCTCTTACTGCCGCCCGCCAGAACTTCTTACTTGATAAAAATGTTGTGTCATGCTAATATGTGTACGTATATAGAGATCTCATAGATTGCGAACGCTTTGTTGATATTTTTCGTTGAATGACTCAAATGTGAACCCTCCATCGTATGAATAATAATCTCTATAACTTTAAATTAGAAAAATATGCAGCACTTGAATGCAAAGATAACTGAATGTAGCGTTCATCAATCTGATTCAAAATTCAGTGAGTGACAATATCTGTGCTAATCTATGGCAATTTTCCTTTTGATGAAATTATATCATTACACAAAAAAAGTCATGGATGCAGTGCGTGCGAATCCGTGACAAATTCAATAACCAAGTAAATGCGATTTCTTACAGTAGATTTGAAGGACTATTGCAGGTATTGCGAATATCTATTACTAAGTCTGCCCTTTCTGGTAAGATCCAAACTATTCAATTTTCCCGGCATATTTTTTGATCGTGATGTATATCAATTTCGCGCGATGTGAATGCAATCACTCTGCGGAACACAAAGAGGAAACCTGCGTAATCCAGTAAGTCGCAATGATACTTGCCAAACGTGAGGCAATGAACGTGGATACTAAAGATTCTCACTGTTCATTATTTTGGAGGAAATGACTTGAAGTCTTCAAACTCAATCTTATCCTTTCCTTTAAATTAGGTATCCCTCTAACTGACCTGAAACGAATAAGCTGACATCCAATCTGTCTTGCATGGAGCTGTTTGAATGAGTTTTCCTACAAACAGCAATTCGAAGAATTCGAAACAAAAATAACGCGTATTCTGAAGAAAACACGACTAAACTGTTCGCATTTAGTGACGGCTCATAGAGTATGGACACGTCATGGATCTAATACGAACTCAAACTTGCGAACGTTAGAAGGAATGGGTGGATCAGCAGCTTTGTGACACATCAGCTTTTGACAATATCGCCATCATCTTCTAAAACAACAACAAGATTGTGGGGCATAATAGGGGTGTGCGTTACCCGTGCGTCTATATATGCCGTCATAAAAATATATAATTACATCATTACATACGTAGATCAAATCTGAAGTAATCTCTCAAAATAAAGAGAAGTTACTTTGACATCGTAATTGGATTCCAAAGTGAGCACTCTCCAAAGCATACTGAAGAGTACTATTGATATATGGAGAGAAGACTGACGTTTCGAGATTAAAAAAGCATTCCTTTTCACAGAACATATTTTCTTTCTTTCAGGAAGATATTAAGATATTTTTGAACTAATACACAGGCACTGTTTTATCAGCAGTGCGTTCCAATTTTCCACAATCATTCTTCGAAGAACTCGCTCCGCTCATTTCCTCACTACTTTGTGGGAGGAAGAACGAACGCAGAGGTCGCTTACAGAGAAGAGTATGCGTCGTGCGAATTCTTCTCAATTGCTCACAGCCATTGAAGAGCAGCAAAATAGAGCGTCGTTGCATTCGCAATTTGAACCAACTAATCCTTTGTACGTTGCAAATGCTAACTATAACGGATTTTTGAAAAATACCGTTGCGTCGACGGTAGCTAACGGTAGTACGTTGTACAATGGAGCCAAGCCGACGAATCCGACTCCACACGATCAATTTACGTTTAAAGAAGGAACCGAGTTGTTTAATTCGATACTGCGTCATGTTATGACTGTACGTCATTCTAATAGTGATCAATCTAAGTCTGTGCGTACAGATTCATGGCTTTATCTTTTTGGAATATTGTTTGTGTTGTTTTTGTTCTCGTCTGGGGTCTTATCAATAAATCTTGATGCTGTGTCATTGAAGTCAGTGCAGCGACATCAAATTGCGACAAATTTTGGGGGAGCAGTTGAACGAGGATATTTTCGTATTTTAGATAGCTTGATTCTTCGGACAGAAAACAGTGGTATTCTTCGGAAGAAATTTCGATTTGCAGCAATTGCTGATCTTGATCAATTGTCGAAGTTGCCAACGAACAATGAAAAGTTGAAATTTTATTCGATACTTCAACCTGGTGTGCTATCATACTCTTTCGATAGGTCATCGAGGAAGCATTCGTATTTATTAACTTTTGAAAATTCGAGTCAATTAGTGAGCGGTCATAATGAAGCTGGGCGGGGCATGGAGTTATCAGAGTTGACTGTATACAACGATAGACTTCTTTCGTTTGACGATCGTACTGGGGCAATATTTGAATTGCTACCAAACAAAGGTGGCGATGGTGAACTTTCTATTACTCCTCGATTTGTCATATCTGAGGGTAATGGAAATAATGGCAAAGGTATGAAGTGGGAATGGGCAACTGTGAAGGATAACCATTTGTACATAGGTTCTTTGGGAAAAGAATATACTCGATTAGATGGATCAGTTGCAAACAGAAATAACCTTTGGATATCAATTATCAATGAACATGGTGAAATACAGCGAGTTGATTGGACAGATAAGTACAACTTCATTCGCTCTCAGCTCGGAGCCTCGTTCCCTGGCTATGTGATACACGAAGCTGTCTTATGGTCTCATCATTTTAGGAAATGGATCTTTATCCCAAGGCGAATTTCCTCTCTACCTTATGATGATGTCGCAGATGAAAAGAGGGGATCGAATAAACTTCTTTTAGTTGATGAAGATTTCAAGGAAGCTGAATTGATTGACATCAAGCTTAAATCAGTCAATCCACTCCATGGCTTCTCTTCAGCAGCATTTATTCCAGAAACCAATGAACGTCATGTTTTGGCACTTAGAAGTGTTGAGGAAAATTGTGTGGGTGGAGATGAATCATTATGCCAACAAAGCACCTACGCCGTAATTTTTGATATCATAAGTGGGGAAGTGCTAATGGACGAGGTTTTACTCCCAGAAAACGTAAAGTTTGAAGGTGTCGAGTTTGTAAATATTTATGTAAACCCCAACATAAAATAGAATAGACGAATGTAAATCGCTATCTACGTAATACTTCATAGAACTCTCCTTACTCTCAAGGACCAACCACTCTTACAGGAGTCGATGTTTCGATTTAGAGTGTACAACTAAGGAATTTTTCCAACTGACGAAATCATAATACAAAAGGGCATCTGCTGGGGGTCAAATTCTGCTTATTAGCCGAGAGACAATACCTCAGACATGACAGTGGTGATGAGGTATTTCATCGTTGATGCGATATTGTCTGTTTCTCCAGACACATCCCCCCGAAGAAGATTCGCTGCAATCGGATTACGACATATCTATTACGCCGAATTTGCTTAAATTTGCGTAAATTTGCGTACCTGGTTCTTCTTTTTTCAAATGTATTCTTTGATCTGGGATTATGTATGGGAGACGTCCGGTGCCTAGGAAGTATAAAGTGTATCGGTACCGTAAAAAGTTACGACTCTGGACACTCAAGGAGAAAAACACTATTTTATTCTTCTTCTACGTATTCAGGATCTCCAGGGCTTCTATATCTATCTATTGGGGAACGTTTAGCGTCGGAGCCATAGTACCATCCATGCCCAACGTTTTCGCTGAAAAGTATCTGGACTGGAGCTTTCGCGCCAAATTCAGGTTTTTTCATACCCATTTCCTCGGGTGTTTTGTTTGCCCGTTCGGCAGCAGGACGAGTGAGATCTGTTTCTATGTACCCAGGAGTCACAGCATTAATTCTGATATCTTTGTTCTCTCTTGCTAATATCATGGTGTAACAATTGACCATTGCTTTTGAAAGCCCATAACCCAAGCGCCATTCGTTACCTTCGGTAGCACCTTCCATTACACACTTCTTCATATATTCCTCGCACTGCTTCCAAGTAATACTTTTATCCGTCAAAAACTTTCGAACGCCTTCAGGTTGTGCAGCGACATAATTTGGCCCACCCGCAGAACCGATGTTGACCATTCTACCACCTTTGGCAATTAATGGTAGAAATGCTTCTGTAACCCTCTTCATTCCATATATATTAATGTCCAAAGTGGCTTGGATATCTGCACCAGCATAGCCTCCAGCATTATTTACAATGGCGTATAGTTCCCTATCATTATCTTCCAAATCAGACTGAATCGTTTCTTGGCAATGCTCTACAGAAAGCTGGTCCGTCACATCAATCTGAATAGCCTGCACTTGATTGAGCTTCGCCTTATGAACGATTTCACTCTCTATGACCTCAAGTCCACGCACAAAGTTACGACTACCTAGATAGAGAATGTCATCATCACCAAATTTAGGAGAACTCAAAATCTCGTTGCAAATCGCTAGTCCAACGCCCCTATTCCCTCCAGTGACGAGGATCACTTTTCCTTTGGCGGCCATTGCAGAAAACATTCTTCCATTCCTATCGTTCTTCGAAGATCCTCCCAAAAGTGCAAAAGCTGAAATTATGGGAAATAGCAATAATTGCATATTCTTGTACTTCCTTGCGTCGATTCGATTGCAGAATTTACACTTCACTTGTATATAAATTTGAATTTTGTATGCCTTCATTTACGTTCATTTCGAAAGTGAAAGTACGTGTTCCAGCTCTACCGGTAGACTAAATTTACTTGGGTTACTTTCGTACGTCGGTACGTCACCCTACTCGACCCGAACCGACCACAGCGTACGTACGTACGTACACCCCTATTTTTCAAATTTTTTCAGCAGAGTGTAGAGCTGTACGCTCGTATGTAACACGAGTCGAAGCGAAGAGAATCAATGGAGAGAATCCTCATCATCAATGTTCGAAATTCGATACAGTCCAAAGTCAAAAGTGAAAAGTCACTTCGGACGGATCGGACAGATAATAATTCAAACGGTATTCATGCCAATACAACGATCTCATTCCATCAAGATAGAAGTGATCCAAGCGGTGTTTATTTTCAAGGTAAACTAATTAATATCACAATGAGCAGCAGAACCAGAAGCAGCAGGGAGAATGATAACATGAACGGTGACTGTGATAACAATAATAATAATGATGATGATTCGAAATATCAACAACTACACAAACAACTAGTGTTTGGTGGAATGAAAACTACGCTGGAACATCGGACCTCTGGTTCAACTCCAGATGATGATGATGATGATGATAATGATGATGATAATCCCACAAATAAACTCAGTGGTGACCCAATTGTTCCAAAAATGGAGATGTTGGGAAAAGTCACATCATCAAAGCCAAAAGTAGTGGACGAGTCAAAAGATGACTATGCATTTGGCTCCTATGATGTCCTCACTCTGAAAGGTGCCGCTGCCCAACAAACGATGCATCCTGGGAATTTGGATTATTATCAACTTTGTGAAGAAAATTTTGAAGAGTATGAAAAAATTCCTTTACCATGTCGGTATCAACGAAAGCTGCTTTGTTTTGAAAAAATTGTTTCAATCATTTTGGATCGTGGCGGGGTCTTTCGGAAGTACAATGGGAAACCCATGAAAAACAAGGATGCTATTATGAAAACTATGGATCGTATGAGGCAAATCGCAAAACCGAAGCTTGTAAAAGTGAGATTTTTATGTTGTGTAATTTCAAACGAGTAATGTTTCTAAAATACTTGAATCTTTAGCCAGCCAACATCAGTGATAATGATGTTGTATTTAAGAAGGGGGCTGCAAATCATTTATTTCCAGGTAATAGCAAAGTAAGGTAAGAATGTTTTCTTGATTTCTAGCAAGTTTTGTCTCCAACAGCATAAATGTTCTGTAACTTTTTCGTCATTTATTGTCCTCTCGTTTTTGTCTTTACTGTCAGAGCTCTAATTGATGCGTTTGCAGATGAATACTACCCAGGACTCTTCAAAAGTAAAGCAGAGAAAGTCCTAAGTCGTCCAAAAACTCTCTTCGAAGCGAGACCTGCTCATCAAAACGATATTGCCCAGAAAGTCTATGATATCACATCAAAACGAGGTGGCTTGTTTCGAGGAGACAATCTTCGGGTGCTTTCAAAGCAAGATGTTTTAAAAAAGATTCATGAACGGTTTAAAGATCTGAAAAAGAAAATTTTGGCTGGCAGAATAGTAGGTGGCGAGACATGTGTGGAGCAATACGTCGTAAGGAGATCAGGATGTACATCATCAAAAGTTGTTATTCCACATGGACAAGCAGAGCACAAGAGGATTAAAGCAGAGAAAGGCGCAAAGCATTATAAGCATGATATTGAGAATGTGGATGATTTATGGGATGATTCTTCTGAAAGTATAGATGAAAACGACAACGATTGCAACAATTCCGAGGAAGTCAGTAATGTTGATGCAGTACTTGAAGATAGCGCAATGAGCGAAAAACAGAAAAATAATAAAGTGGGCTCACAGGATGATGGAAAACACGGACTAAAGCGCCAACGTAAGGGAAAGGAAACGATTATCCGCTCTTCGAAAGTATTCGATCATCAGGTGAGTGAGTATGAATCGGAACGTTTTGAAAAAAGAGAGCGAAGGTTTGATCGTCTCTATGAGCTCGGTTTCGTTAAGAAGGGACGTACTGAGGAGGTATAATGTATGATCGACTTAATAACACAAAATGGAACATAAAGGATATATATATATATATATATATATATATATAGTGTTAAATTTTCAGCTGTATACTTTATCAAAATATCTACTAACAGTCTAGAAGTGATAAATCACATAATGTTGAACTCGTCCTCTTCGTCAGTCACTGATTTGGAGAAGGCTAGTAGCAATCGTTGTATGATCGAAACATATAGAATGCGCAGTCATGTTAGAACCAAGAGTTCCCATATTCTGAATAATAGCCCCTGGGTTCAATTTGCTGGTAATCTACCACGGACGATAAAGAATTCCTTTGATTAAATACAGACTTGTTTCTTCATTGCTACCTTTTCCGTTCGTAGGTATCATATTTGTGATATAAAATCTATGTTAGTTAGCTTTCTAACTTTCGCCTTTTCATTTGAAACGAAAATGAATTCTGATGGGGAAAATTTGTACAGTTCCTTTGGGATGAAAAGAACATTTTTCTTTCAGCTCATCGATGAAAGCAAGGATTCTTTTCTCCCATTTCTAATTTCAAATCTTTTTAGGTTTCCTCTCCCTTCTTCAACATGTTTTAATTTCTCTATATATTCTAGTTTAAGCAATGAAGGAGGAATCATCCAAGTAAACAAGCATTCCTTAAACTTCAAATTAAAACAGATACTATTGATTATACTCCTACTTCAGAGATAGTACTTTCGAATAAGACGTCTTTAAGAAGGGCCCAATGATTGCTTGTCGCACTATCAGTGCTGAATTCACGGTCGAAAAGCGGTTTAGGCAGTAATGACATCACTGATCGTCTACTTGAACTCAATTCGAGCGTAGAAATAGAGGAAGGACGGGAAAGGACATTCGATCGCGCAAGAATTGATGTACTATCTTGGTGATCGCTCACTCGCCGTGTGATATCGCTCACAGTTTCATCTTTCTGCCTACTTGCTCGCCTTCGCAGGTTACAAGCAATATTGCTGGAGCTTCTCACGAATGACTTAAATTCTGCTTTCATTCCTTCCATTTCACGTTTAAGGCTTTTCATTTCCATAAGCTCTTTGCGAAGACCGGCTACTTCCTTTTGCAAGTCGTCAACTTTAACTCGCAACGCGTTAGCTTCTTCCTTTGGATCGCTGATACGAGAAGTGCGCTTGACCTCACTTAGAAGGTCCGGTCGACCTCTACGGAAAAATCCTTCATCCTGACGATACACAACGCCACTACCTCTAGGTATATGAGCCGTCAATGGACCATCCGTAATCTTTTTAAAGCCATAATAGCAGAGTTGTCTTTTGAATGAACTTATGGTACTTGAAAAGTAGTTCTTGAATACTTTTTTCTCAAACAGTTTTGGGTTGTAAATTACAAATAAGTTCGGATCAATATCCACCCAAGAGATAAGGAGACGCTCTTCTTCATTCTTTGTTGACGAATCAACCATGTTATATAGTTTCTGTAGGAACAATGGAATTGACTTATTTGTCGTTCCTTGCGGAGCAGATGTTTCAGCATCACTTTCTTGGTTGCTGCCAACTGAAGCGTTATCTTCATTGCAGGTGCGCGTTCGCTTATTAGACGAGGCGAGGTGAAGGTCTTGCGTTGAAATTCTTTTAGTGGAGTCCATGTTGAAGAAGATGTTTAAATTCTTAGAATGTGAGGGGTTATTATTTTGCTTTTTGTGTGCAATTAAAATGAGGAAAATTCCAGTTGACTCCGCGTTTGCAACTCAAGGTCATGCGAAAGGCAATCCCGCTTCATTATGTGCAAACAGCATTTCGTTATGTACTGCCATGCCCGCATTTGTCGGGGGCGCTCGATTTGTGTTTATTTATTGCAAAAAAACATGTTTATTCAATGGACGAAGATAGCTTCGAAAGTTCCAGCTGAAGAGTTTGGTTCCCGCAGAAAATATGCGTAGAATACACTGCTTGAATCTTGAAGTACACGTACTGTCGGGTTTGGAAAGAGAGAGCTAGCACTACAGAAACATGCTATCGACCTACTACAACACAGTCCATTAATCTCTCAATCTTTCTATTTGATGACGCCACGGAATTCCCAAATCTTCCGTTATATTTAATTAAAATAATAGTTTCCCTCTACTCGTATTTGTGTATAAAGTTGATAATTTCCAAATAAGACGTCATAATTTTCTCCTTTTTCATCTCTACATCATACGTTCAGGTTACGAAATTTTTATCCTAACTCTAACCGGTGGAGCCTGCAGTTAATGGAGCTTTACCATTATCTCGCTGGAAAATTGTTGTTAAACTCGGTAATGCCAATGGAAATCATCTATTATGTCATCTCCAAGCGTGAAATGACGGGTATTTCTGTGATATGTCGCTAAAATTGTATAGAAAAAAAGGTTTCTATTCTTCCATGATAATAATGTATAACCTCCTGATACAGAAACCGTTGCTTTATTCCTGCCTTTGCGCTTGATGTTCTAAATATTTAATTACAAATCGTTCTGTGTGCAAATCCCATTCACCTTGATTGGATTATCACACATCATTCATTGCATACGTGTCAAATCATTCCGGGTTCACATTTGAGTAAAGAGTGTTGCAGGATAGGTGGGTTAAGGAACCACGAGCCAATAGCCTGCTGTACACAGTGTTACATCGCTTGTATTTCTAGAGAGTCTTAAACATTTATGAATGGTACGCTAGTTATTTCAAACATGGAAAACTATCGTAACGTAATGCGTAAATTTGAAAGCATCCCCACGTAGGAAAGGTCGTCCCAATCACCCTCATAGACATTATTTTTGTTTCTTTCGGCAAAATCAATCTGAACTTCACGCAGGCAAAACCAGCAAATTTTGCAACTCCAAGTGCAAACACATATCTTCGTCAAGTTTTTTGGCATATTTCACCCAAACTACCGCAACCATATTATCAACCTAACCATGGTATGTATGACAAATAGATCCAGTTTTCTTTATTCTTAAATATTCAGAGAAAATTTTCGGGGTTATTAAGGTTGATGGACTGTGGTAACGAACGGCTATATTCTGTATACTCGCCTGTTCCAGGTATGCCCATTTTTTGACCAAGCCACCCAGGTCCGAGCAATGCATTCAAGCTCATAAAGATAGCGATCAGACCAGCGAGAATATATGTAAAAACGTTGATACCCAGCATCTGAGAAAGCATAAGGGATATAGGAGGAGCATTTTCGTCTATTTCATCAAACTCTCCTTCAGACCAATCAACGGGTGTAGTAAACTCATCCTCCAAGCCATTGCCATTTTCTGAAACTTCCTCGTTATTTCCGGGAGAACTTTGAAGAAAAAAGCCTCTCGATTTCTTTTGCCTCCTAAATTGATGAACGAAGGCCTTTTGATTGTTATTCCTAACAACATGCGGCTGTATCGACACAAATGCAATGACCCCGCTTTCGAATGAAACAAGTACAAGGAATATCTCTAGAATAAGGGAAAGTTTTCTTTTCATATTGACGTAGATCTACATCTGTGTATGCGTATTATCTTTTTATTTTTATTACTTATCGGTCAGTGTCAGTGTTGATGACTGTTCAAGCCGGAGATTTTATTGATTTTTGGTAGATACATTGTACACTTTACCTGACTCATGACTAGGGTGACGGGCAGATGTGGCAGATGTCTGCCACAGTGGCACTGCCACCGCCACCTGCCACTGGCGGGCCACCCTGCCACTTGAGGGTCGGTTCTGCCATGGTGGCAGATCTATAATTCAGCATATTTCACATAATAATAGTGTCAATGATACTTATGATTGTTATAATAACTATGTAATGCCCAACGCATACATCAATATTTATTTATAGAGTAATTTATGGGTTGAAAGTTGAAATGGCACCACATATTATGTTCAGGCTCCGTGAATGAAATCTTTTTAGATCTTCATTCTTTAAACACGATGGATACGAATATTAATGAAAGCTGCAAAGAAGCCACGCACGAAGGTGTTAGATTAAAGTTTGTCAAGCTCAAAGAATATAC
>Ga0115008_10002937_pt1 | contig 14128 bp, 10 predicted proteins | sample FraStrMetagenome_FD_87164 | JGI IMG/M metagenome (GOLD analysis project Ga0115008, IMG submission 87164) | Marine eukaryotic phytoplankton communities from Arctic Ocean - Fram Strait ARC3M Metagenome | ecosystem: Environmental > Aquatic > Marine > Oceanic | place: Fram Strait | collected...
ACCCGTCCGTAACTAAGAGGCCTACAACTTTTATAATGCGCTTATCTCCTCCCTTAATGTTGAAAACTTAGAAGGATCGGCATGCTCTTGTGCTTCCCTTTCGCCATAACCTGGAACTGGAACCGGCTTGAAAATCGCATGTCGCATGTACTTCGAAGTATACTGATAACTGGAACAGGAGTTCTACTCAGTCGCACATATGTATATGTAACGTAGGACGTAAAGGTACGTAGGTACATCCTCCAACAATCACACTCTACGTTCAACATCTACGTAGACCTCGTACGAATGAAACATCCAATTACAGCACACAAAAGCGAGAGATCTATTCGAATAAGTATGTACATGTATTTAATAAAATTAATATACATGTATTTAATACATGTATATATTATACAACTGTACTCGATGCACGATCCGTGACCGTGACATGCTTCGGATTGTACCAGTATGCGTACATACTTGTACGAACTAAATGAACCGTGCGAGGGATACGGATTAAGGGTGGATGACTTGACTCGTACCTCTGCTTTGTATCTACAGACTACAGAGAGAGAGAGAGAGCTAGCCGCTAGCCGCTAGCCCTCTCCATACTCCCTCTCAAGTCATTCATTTTATAGAGCCAACAAGACATAATATACTCTCTCTCTCTCTCTCTCTACAACAATCTCAAGAAAAATTGAATGCGCATCCTAGTTGTTACTACACACACACACACCCATGACCCGCTAATCTCATAAATATTTTTACTGCATACATTCATATACATCAAATATATATATTATCTTATCTGCATATATGGATATACGAAAGAAGAAGAAACTCCTCGAGCTGCGGAGACGGAGGGAACAATACGATCATAATAATACCCCTGTTGATGACGATAATGATGATGATAGTAATAATGCCGATGGATATCCGTATGTACCAAAGTTATTACGTCAGCCGATGATGTCTACTCCAGTTGATACAGCTAATAATGCATACTTGAATCATGATCTGGATCATAATTTAGTGACTCCCCTTGCTTCGAATCTGACACATGATAAGCATTGTAATGAATCCTCGTCAGATGTAATTCGAATGAAGTTAACGAATCATGAAGGATTTGCCTTGAACGGTATTGGTGGTAGTAATGATGAAAAGAAACACGATGCTTCTGTATCAAAACTGCAGTGTCGGGATATGAATAGGCAAATAGTATCGAATGGAAGTACCAGCTCGACTTTGAGCATGAATAATATTGACAATATATTTCGAGCAAGAAGTAGCAGCAAAAATAAATTACGGAATGACTATGGAATTGTTCGTCCTATGAATGGTGTATGGGATAGGGGACATCGTAGGCGCAATACAACCGCTGGAGTTACGGATGTAATACTTGATGAGGATTGTGGGTATTTAGAGAGAAGGACTTTCGATTGTGATCTTATTAGTGGTGCAATACCGCCTCTACGCGGATTGAATCGTCGCAGGACCACGAGCTTGCCCAGTTATGATTTTAAATTGATGAATCAACAAATTTTTATAGATAAAGACGATGTGAGTGATGGTGCTGGTGAAAGTAAAGCTTCAGTCGACAGCGGCATGAGACACCAACTTGAAGAGCAGCAGAGCAACAGTAATGCGGATGGTGCAAGTCACACTCCAACGATATCATCATACTTCTCGCCAACAAGCTCAGATGACGATGGTTTACCTGCTACGAAAACTAGGTCATACGATTTCGCTAGTAAATCGTTTGAACGAGGTAAATCTTCAACTAGTAGGTGTTCTTTGGGCAAGTCAAGAAGGAGGACACGACGACGAAGAACAAATTCGAATCATGAAAAATCTTCCTCATCTTCTTCTTCCCACTCTACGAAAGCAGATTCGGCTATGAATCGTCACTGTCACCAGAATCAAAACCAAGTGCCTCCTCTCCAAATGGACTTGCATCAACGTAATCATGAAGACGAAATGAGCACTGACATTTCTTCTTACTTACGTCGGGGGTCAAACAGTGACAAACTTAATGCCAGCTGGGGAATTGTGGATAATCCTGCGCCGAATGGATGGATGAATGCAATCAGAGATTACTCCTCGTCATCTGACGGAGAGAACCTTTTCGGAACAAAATTTGATTCGAGAAACTTCCCGCAACGTCGTCGACGGAAATCAAATTCATTAGATGAATTGAACACCCCACTGTCGAAACATCGCATTCAAGGCTACCATCGTTGTTCAAGCACTGGAAACTTACTAGCGGAGCCAGATTACAAACAATATGAAGTGGATACCAGAGTATCTTCGCCGCTAAATTCACGTCGAAAGGGGTCGTCTTCACCTTCAAAGTATAGCGCCTCATCTCCGGGACAGAGTTGCAACAGGACGAGGCGTAAAGACACATATTTAAATTGCCTGATCTTTGCATGTGGTGCCTTTTTCGGAGGTCTCTTGAGTAGTATATCGTTGCTTGGGTTGATCAAACCTACACATGACGTATGGAGTACACACCAAGCACAATCGATAATGTTCGGAAGTAACGGTTTACTGGTATATAATGAACCCGATCCCAATGTGATTTCCTGGGTGCTCCTGCCGTTTATATTATTTGTCTCCACCCAGAATATGCCTTGGACAATGTGTGCAATTTACTTTTCTCTAACGTGTAACTGGCTCATAGAGTTTGTGTACCACAGTGGTCCTGTGCAAGTATCATTTCCTCCATTGTCCGAAATATTGCTAGGATTTTTTGGGTTAATATGGGCCATATCGTTCACGTGGACATGGAATTGGCGCCCATTCTTAACGGATCAAAAAAAGGTTTCATTGAGATATTGCATTGTTGCTTCTATTTATTTTGGTGGGTGTTGTTATTGTAGTGAGATGCTAAGTCAGTATGAAATTGAATCGCGGGACGCATCTGCGATCAAGCAATTGTACGCAATATATTCCTCTGTTGGAATATTGGCTTTGGGTTGGGTCGATAATTGCCATGCCTGCAAGTATGAAGTTCTCAGTATTATTGCTATTATATTTGCGCATGTCTGGTTTAATGCTAATCAAAAGTATTTATTGATTGTTGCAGTTGTATTCATTTCAGTTGTTTTTGGGCCGGTTTTGAAGGACACTGCGTTAGCGGACAGCGAAGAATATTCATTCCAAAGAAAGATTGTTTTGTGCGTCGGTATATTACTTATTTTTCAATGTTTTTATGATCGAGAGAATGCAAATATGTCTCATGTGCCATCATTCTAAATTAAAATGATACGCTTTAATTCTCGAATTTAAAATAAGTTAAGGTTGTGTCGGCTTTGGTGCGACAAAATCAGATATGTTATCCCTTTGAGAATATTTTAGCATTTCTGATTTATTCATCTCCTACCAAAATTCTGGTCAGGTTTATCAGCTCTATTCCCTCATTTTCTAGCTCTTTATCCCATTGCCTCTGACAAGATTCTGTGTTGCTCTTAGTCTCAACTGCTCTTATAGTTTCGCGCATTTAAGGTGCTACATATGGACCTAATCAACAACAAATCTACATCTCATGCCATCTACAATTTACTATTATTGCTATCAAATTCTGATGACTCAGGATTAACGATCATTGTAATTCCCAATGGACTTATCCGATCCATTGACTCTAGAATTTTCGCACCCTCTCGAAGTGTAACTTTTTGTTCAATGAGACATTGTGGATCTAGACGCCTTGTTGAAACTAATTTTAGTATGCTTGGCATTTCACTAGCTGCCATTCCGTGAGAACCCACTATCTCAATTTCTCGACCAACCACTCTGCCCATAGGTACAAGAGGAAGATGATCTCCAATCGGTAAACCTACTTGAACCATTCGACCACCACGCCTGGCGCAAAACACAGCATTTTCGCAAGTTGACTTAAATCCGGCAGCGTCTACGCTCAAGTCGACACCTACACCATGCGTTATATTCTCTATTATTTCAGAACGCACATGATCATCACCTCGTGATGCGTCGACAATATGCGTCGCTCCAACTTCCAATGCCTTTTCCAATGCACGCGCAGACACATCCACTGCAATAACATTTCCACCTCCACTACCGAGTATACTTTTCGCAATCATAACGCACGAAAGTCCAAGACCTCCAACACCAACAATACAAACATTCTGTCTTCGAACAAGCCTCCCCTGCTGCACGATCGCACGGTAGGCAGTAGTAAACCGACATCCCAACGCCGCCGCCTCACAAAACCCAACATTATCCGGCAACACACACACATTCCGATCCGACCTCGGCACGGCCAAAAATTCCGCAAAACTTCCCAACATCGTAAACCCCGGCTGCATTTGATCTTCACAAACAGTCGGCCTATTCCGATTCGGATGACACTCTCGACACGATCCACAACTCAAAATAAACGGAACCACCACACGATCTCCTGCCTTCAAGCGCTTGGTATCACACCCCACTGAAACTACGATTCCACTCACTTCATGTCCCGGTACAAAATAATCCACCTGCTTCCTCCTCTTTCTTAAGAATTCTTGAATGTCATCGTCGTGTCCCTTCCATCCATGCCAGTCACTGCGACATACTCCCGTGGCCATCACCTTGATAATGATGCCATCTTTTGGAAGGTCCGGCATGGGAATCGTTTCGATCGTTAACGGCTCATTGAATTTACGGTATACAGCAGCTTGCATGGATCATAAAGAGAGTATATAACAAGTATATATTACGTACATGTATGGAGAGAGAGAGAGTGAAAGAAGTTTTCTATATATACTGATATCTGATATATATGCATGCACTGGTGGATGTTTGATGTCTTTCCCAACTCCCAACATCATTTGTTATTTTTTTTTAAACTGTATGCTTTTATTTTATTAATTAACTTCTATTTTTTGGTGCATCGATAATCGATAGAGTCCAATGCGGCGGGTAGGCGTGACTGAAAGGTGTTTTGAAAGTTCGTATCATACGTCATACAATGCATCCTTGACGGCCGCCATTCATCTCACGTCTCCCGGGTAGGTAGGAATATCGATCGAGGGCATAACAAATTTTCTGTGAAATATCGTTCTATGAAATAAATTATTTGTTCTAAACGAGAATCATGATAAAAGATCTTCATTCTACCCTTCGATCGAATGTCAAATTAAACGCTGTGTATACTGCGCTTCAGGAAAGTGTGAAAGGAGATGATGATGGCACTGGCAAGAATGTTCTTTCGGCAACCGAATTGTTTCTCAGTTCTTTGACAGCGTTGGAGGGTACTATCCAGCGAGAAAATCCAACTGGTGAAATGGAATTGCTTCAGTTGTTGGAATATAGCTTATCCTCTCATAATGTGAATGAAGAAATTTTTCACAGTCAGTTTTCCTTGCTTTCTCGCGTTTTGCGTGCAGCTCTCCAAGCGCATACAGACGATGACAACACTGAAAATGGTGGCAATAGTAATGCACTATTGCGCCAAATCAGTAATGTTTCACAATGTGCATTAACTTTATTGCCAAGAAATGAAAAAGAGGCGTCAAGACTACTGAACGACTGTATTCTCTCGTTATTTCGATCATCCAGTCCAAAGATAAGGCGTTGTGCGCATGGTAATTGTATGGTTCTATTGCAAGAAACCAGTGGCATGCAGAATGTATTCTCGACTGTCGTAGGAGAGTACGCACAAAATGTCATTAAGCAGTGTGCAAAGCAATTCGAACACATTCGGCACGAAGATATTCCAAAAGTTATGCATATTTTGAATTTTATGCAGGGAGCTCTTGTTTATTTTCCTGTAAGTGCTTATATTGCGTAGTTTTGTTTGAAGTACTTCTAACCATCGGCAATACCGTCTTTAGCACAAACAACAGGACGCCATTGTTCAGAATCTTTTATCAATTTCGTTGACTAAACAATTAAATACATCAGACAGTCAACGCGTTGTAGAAGCTTCGTTGCAATCTCTTGTTGCACTTGTGGAACATGAGAAAACAAATCCTTCCATTTGTATAAAAGTACTTGCTTCGCTCCTACAGCATACAATGAAAGATGTACAGGAGACTCATATCGTCTCAATAAGTCACCTTATTGCTAGTTCTGCTGTGAGCACATTATCCGATACAAATATAGCTCAAGTCGGATGGAAACTTTTTGGTACAACAGTGGATGTTTTAGTTAATATTCTTTCCATGTGTAATTCGAGTGACACTGCCAGTTCAGTATCTTCTGATCTACAACGTCTCTTTAGCCGTACTAGTGCAAGTGATGGTGTTATCGATCAAAGTGCAGAAAAGGCCTTGGGAAAAATTGTATACGAAGGGGGAAAATTTCGTAACTTTTGGAGTATATCTTTGCCTATGCTTGGTCATGGTAAGAGCTTGATTATTTTACATTCATTACGTTCTCAGGCTTTATCCTTATAAAAGATTTTAGTGATATGTGCTATGTATCATAACAGAGAGTCTGCACATGACAAAACAGAGTTCGTTGAAGTCCTCAGACCACTTGCCAGGTATTTTGTTACGATCCATAGTAACGCAAAAAAAAGTAATGATTCATCCTCCATAAGTGGTGTCGAGGCAGCTTTGCGAACAGTTTTGGAGAACTTTGGTGGCAGTGACTTCGCTAATCTATTTCCGATGATTATTTCTGAAGATGATTCAATGCTGGATGAGAACACCCTATTTATCCTTGACTTCATGAAAAATAATAATAAAAGTGTTATGAATAATGTTCACAATCTACTTAGCGACTTTCGGACAAAATTGTTGCCGTTGGCAAGGGTATGCGACAAAAATGGCCAAAAGGTGATTTATGTGATTTTGGATCGCTTCTTTCATAAATATTACTTTGCACATGTACTTATCCAATGATCTTTTGAACAAAACAGGCTGATTGTGTTTCTACGTGGGGAACGTTACCTTTGTTTTGCCATCGCGCAAGTGATTTGTCTTTGGAATTGCCAAATATTTCGCCAATCCTCTCTAAAGCAATCGGCGATTACAAGCGTTACGAGGAACTTCCTATTTTAATTTGTGGTGCTCTGGTTTCTCTAATATCAACATTTGATGATTCCAATGAAGATGACTTGAAAGCTGTTAATAATATGACAATTGCACTTTTACCTCCGTTATTCAAATACTTAGAACACACTCAAGACACCAATGATTCAATTATAAGTGCGTTGGCTCATTTACTGGCAAATACTCCAAGTAGTAATCTTTCGAAGTTGTTCAAAAAGTTACTCACTAGATTGTTGTCTTCAATAAGTTCCAATGATAAAGATAATTCGAAGATAGTGAGCTACCTATCATTAGCAGGGAGTCTTGTTTTGAGTGGAAAACTTTCGGACGAGAGTACGCAGTTACTTTTCCGAAGCATCCAGCCATTGCTAACTGGTGCCGGTAACGTCGGACAGAAAAAGGCTTACAAGTTATTGCTAGATATGATAAACCATAGCATGCATTGTCTCGATGATGACCAGATTGTCAACGTATTGACGGAAGCCATGCTTACATGTCACGTCAGTGCTCGCACTATGCGCTTGAAGTGCTTGACTGAGATCGTCAAAGCCTATTGGACAAAACAGGCTACAACTGATAAGTCGTCAGTTCGTGAGAAGGTTGCCTCACTTGTACCCGAATGCTTACTATGTTTAAAGGATAGCAATGGGAAGGCTCGAGAAAGCGCATACAATCTTTTAGATGCTCTTTACATTTGTTGTGGCGACACAATGGAGTTTTTAAAGATGATAGTTGCTGCCCTTGGAGCAAAGACCACGCATATGCAAAGCGCAGCGATAATGGCACTCAGCCGAACAATATTTAAGTGCGGTCGAATCGACGAAAGATTACGTGAAAGTATTCCAAATATAGTTAAAACGTGTCTCATTCTATCCCATGATTCTGTGCAGTCCCGCGAAATAGCGAAAGCAGTTGTCGGGTTGGTGCGAATAAGTGTTGCTGTTTTGACTGGGGAGGAGTTGTCGCCACTGTTGCCCGAACTTCTATCTGCTCTGTTAAGTAAACGCAATAGATCTATGTTGAGGTTTAGAAGAAAGATCAAAATCGTATTAAAGATTCTCGTGCGAAAGTGCGGCTCAGACGTTGTTGGCAACAGCCTCCCCACTGATAACGAAGAAGGAGGGGCACGATTACTCAAGCATGTACGTAAACTTGCCGCAAGAGAACAACGTAAAAAGGAACGAGGAGGTGTGGTTGAAGAAAACATTGAAGATTTTGAAGAAATGATGGAGGATGACGAAGAAGATAGTCTTATGGGCCGAACACTTGTAAGCGGGGTTACGCACGCCACGTCTTTCAGTCGATACACCCAGGCATTGAACAGCAGAAAGAATTCAAGCAATGGAAGTGTGATGACGACGAAGACAAAATTATCTAAAGTAAATAAGGACTTCAATCTACAAATCAAAGAGGGGAAAGAAGTTCTTGATATGTTAGACGATTCTAACGTCGGTAAACATGTGCATTTTGCTGATGATGATGATAGTATGTACGACAGCGACGATAGTGGTGGTGCTATGGAATTTGATGCTTCTGGTCGATTGATTGTGGAAGAGGATGATGCTAGTAAAAATACAAAAACTTCCAATACGACCCAGAACAAGCGGAGAAAATCATTAGAAAGCTCCGCGAGCGTCGGCAGTAAGTTTCAACAGGCAAAAGAAGCAAGGAAAGCAGCACATCAGAAACGAAATGAAAAGCATAAAATGAAAAAGCAGAGGCAGCTTGGCGCCGCATACAAGTCGAGTCGCGCTGGAGGTGATGTCAAGCACAAGAACCAAAAATACGAGCCTTACGCGTACATGCCATTAGATGCACGAAATTTCAGCAAGAAAAATCGTCGCGGTGCTGTAGAAATGATGGAGGGTGTCGTAAGGGGTGGAAAAAAAACTTTACTTCGAAACAAGCGCAAACGATAATTGTATAAAGCTTCAACTTTGGAAAAAAAAATTTTAGATCAATCTCCAATTAATTGGGTCATGATGACCAAGTCGAATTAATGCGTCATTTGCTCTACTAAAACAACGAGAGCCAAGAAATGGGCTTTCAGTCTTACGAGCTGAAAGGGGGCTTGGATGAGAGCTAAATATTATCTCGTGTTTTTGTCGGTCGATCAAGACTTGTTTCGCGGCTGCCGATCTCCCCCATAAGAGGAAAACAATACCATCCCTTTCGGTACTAATTTTTCGTATAATCTCGTCAGTAAATTCTTCCCAGCCTTTTTTCGCGTGGCTATTCGCCTTGCCTTTCCGAACAGTGAGGACAGTGTTTAACAATAGTACACCAGCTTTGGACCAACTTTCAAGGTTTCCATGTTGAGGGGTTCGTACGCCAACATCGTCATGGAGCTCTATAAATATATTTTTTAGAGAGGGTGGGATTTTGATTCCTCTTTGCACAGAAAATGCCAACCCATGGCCCTGGCCATGACCATGATATGGATCTTGTCCAAGCATGACGACCTTTACATGACTGAAAGGTGTTAGGTTTAGAGCACTGAAAATTTCCTCTTTCGGCGGGTATATAACTTCACCTGATTCCCATTCTTGTTCAAGAAATTGCGAAATCTTTAAACATGATGAACTTTGCATATGCGCACTCAAGACCGATTTCCATTTGTCATCAAAAAGATATTCCATAATTGTAGGTGTTGACATCATGGATGATTCCAAGTTTTCCTCAACATTAGGATTTTGAATTCTTTTCAGTTGCCCCCTATCTTCCCGCCGCATAAAAAGTTGACTTTTAACATACCAAATCGTTCTCCCGTGTGGACCATCAATCTTTCTAATTATCTCTTCTCCGCGTGGACAAAATTGTTTGCCGTAACATTCCAGTTCAAACTGATACTTACCACGCTTTCCATTTGTGTCACTGAAAGTGCCACCAGGTCTCGTCACGCCTTGAGCTCGATAAGAATTCTGCGACGTTTCACGCAAAAATTGAAAAAGTTTACGTAGATGCTGCTCGTCAATTTCTGCGAGAGACGCAAAAGGGTCGACAGACGCCTTGTACAAACCTTCGGCAAGTAAATAGTTACCAATCCCTGAAATCTTTTTTTGATTCATGAGGAACTTGCATATATTCATGCGCTCACTTGTTTTCGAAATCACGCTCAGAAACAATTCTTCCGTAGTCTCTTTATCCAACAAATCAAAGCCTAAAGAAGACAATTTTTGTTCCAACTCTCTCGACGACAAACTAAATTTGAGCGTTCCAAAGTTTCTTGTGTCGTGGTAGTAAATCCTTTTAACATTCCCATTTTGTGTATTCAAAAACTCAAAGTACCACCGAGCCTCATTAATTCTAGGATGTGCCTCGTTCAAAAATCTTCCTGACATACCCAATGTAATCCAAATACTACGCGAAAAGTCTTCACCACAATCCTTCTGCCGCTCTAAATTACGACAACCGGAATCCAATTGAATGTATATGAACTTCCCTTTACAACTCCACTTGACAACCTTGTCAGTATCAAGAAGAAAATTGCCTTTATCTCCTTTCTGATTATTCTGATAATTTGTCATTGTATTACGAAAGGATTGAAAACTCGCCGGAGGTCCATGCGCAACATATCGACCACTTAAAAACTTTAAATTTGTTAACCTCGTTCCAACGGCCGGTTGCAGTTGATCAACCAAAACTCGACACTCTGGCCCCTCAGGCATCATCCGAATCGATGATTTGTATTGGAAATTCCGAATTGATTGTGATTTTCCTTTTTTGTTGTGCTTCGTAACAGTTACGAGAGACATTGGTGCTAGGAATGACGACGAAAAAGATGATGATGGCGATGGGTTAAAGTTGTGATGAATTAGATAACCACCACCAAAACAACGGCGACTGTATAGTGCGATCATCATAACTATAAATGCCGCATGTATTATGATCCGAATTGGCTGAACTTTCCCGTTCATTTGAAGACGAGAGAGGTGTGCAAGGCTGTGCACCGTGTTGTCGTCGAAACTATTTCTTGTAACAGAGGGATTGCACTTGAAATTTTGATCTCATCTTCTTCATCCATTAAAATCAATCAATCATCAACCAATCACCAATCAATAATCAATCATCAGCTTACAATGTACATATGTACATGTATAATACATGTATTAATATGGTAGATTATTTTCTATATAATATATATAAATGTACTTCGAAGTATATATACGAACCGAATATCTGCTCTTGATGTGTGCAATAAATCATAACGTTTATGTAACATTTATTCAACAAACGTATCCCGCGATATTTACGCGCCGGGTCAAATTATAATAAGTAAAAAAGCTCCATGTACATGTCTATCAATAATCAAATTAAATCTCTTACGATCTTCACTTAATATAGGAAAGGAAAGGACGAATGAATCGACATAGTGTCGGATATCTACTTCATTTCGAAGTCGTGATTGAATGGGAATGAAGTGTGAACGCAATAAATGTATGACACCATTTAGTTTTCACAAGCACAGGCTGGGGCATGTCACGTAAATGCAAATTTTTCCTCAGACTTCGAAGAATTGTATGTAACACGATGATGATATCGAGAAGCCAAGAATCATCGCATATGTAATTACTAAATTCTCTGAGAATACATGTATGCGAAAAGAAGTAATCATTACAACACACATATTCGTATCATAAAATCAACTCATATTGGAAAATATCTCCGAAAGGTGATCGTTTATCATTCACAGTGCCCGAGCCCAAAATCCTTCAGTTCATCAAGAATCATTATGCTGTCTGAAACTAGCAATTCGTCGTCGTACGAGAATGACATTGGCCTAGCAAATTTTCTAGAATGCATAAATTTCCTTATTGATTTGAGCAAAGATGACTCTAAATCACAAAGCAAATTGGAAGAGATTCCATCGAATGTACTCTCTTCGAAAGAAATCGCACCCAAAAAAACCGAGCCTCATTACATGGATAAAAACAGTCACAGCACAGATCATGAAAGAAAGGTAGATCACACCTACGTCGATTACTTTTCGTCTCCACCCGACGCATCTTCTCTCCTCGACAGAAATTGCTCGTTGAACAACACAAAACCGACTAAGGACATGTTTCCATCCAAATTGATGAATATTCTCAGTAAAGAAAGCTTTTCGAATGTTGTAAGTTGGTGTTCGCACGGACGCGCCTTTAAGGTACGAAATGTACAAAAATTTGAAAAAGAAATCCTCCCGCGCTATTTTAAGACCACGCATATGTCGTCGTTTCGTAAGCAGCTTTCTCTCTGGGGCTTTAAAAGAATCACCAAGGGCACGGATGCTGGGTGTTACTATCATCAGGCCTTTCTACGAGGAATGCCCAAGCTATTGAAATTTTTGAGGTATAAGAAAATAAAGGGTATAGGAAGAGCACCAAAACCTAACCCGATTGCAGAACCGAACTTTTACAGATTGAAGCCCTTGCCCCAATATAGACGACAAATAACTCCAACCCAGCGATCGCCACTGCATTCAAAACTTTCTATGCCGATAATCCCTGATTCTAACCTGACTTATTCTAACTCTACATCTGAACTTGTGAGTGAGAATCCTATATCATCTTGTACTGCATCCATAATCAGCGATGATGAGGACTTTGATTTAGAAGAGTATTTATTTGTTAATAGACAAATGAGCTTTCCTGGTCCTTTTCTACCTCCCCCCGAGCTCCTCAGCGGGAGAGTAGGCTAGGTATTTGAGGTTCTACTTTGAACGTCTTCTGGGAGAGTCGATCATTATTTTAATTTCGAGAATGAATTTCAGTTTTCTCGATTCATGATTGTATATTTAGAGTTGTAAAATAGAAACAACCAAAAGACATGTATCGAATAACATTGTAAAAATAGTAAATATGTAAACTACTTCCAGATCTTAAGGAGTGTTCTTATGTTTAAATATAGCGTACATAGTTTTAGTTAACGATTTTATCTGTGGTAAATGTCCCATCGTCAGACATCATTTTTCATTGAGTTTTATCTTCTAGAGCTTGTTAGCGAAGTCCACCGGGCAGTATTGTGTTCGAGTGTGCAGTCGGAACCTACGGGCCACCTGTAAATTTTCCGAGGAACGTTCAATCATCGACTCTTTCGCGAGTAATACAAGGGTGCAAACAGGATGTATAACACAAGGAAAATAATCGATCTACTACATGGCCTAAATGATGACAATTAGACAAATGTGATTTTGAAGGATCATTGAGTCTCTCAAAACTTGCTCACTACCATTCAACTAATTGATGGTAAATTGGGAGAAATAATGTGATAATGCATACAGCATTTGATACCCTTTAATCAATCAATAAATTATAGATCGGAACCAAGATCTATTTGTCATATTCTATTCTAGTAAAAAAGCATTTTTATTTCTACAATAAAAAAAGGAAACATGACAAAAAGAAGAATTTTTCAGTTGAATTTCCGCAAGGATACATGTTCCCAAAAAGATGAAGTTCCCCATCATCGTAAGTCTGCGGTAGAAGAGGAGGGATTCCATCCATTATTCCTCAAATGAATGCCGCAGCTCTCACTCGTCTCAGATCTCTTACTCCCAAAGCTCCAATACGAATAGGGAGATGAATACGAATCTTGGTGAATGAGAATAGCTATTCGCTCTTCAAGTTGAAGCATTGGCCTACACATTTCTCAATCGCTAGTCGAGCGCCGTGCAGAATCCTTCTGTAATTGAGGTGATATATTTCTTGCAAAATGTCCATTGAAACTGAAGACAATTTAAAATAAGTAGCTATAGCATGGAATTTCCATACCCGCGATTCTGCTTTGGAAATAAGTATTTTCGATTTCGAACCTATCGCACTTGATGCGTGCTCCTTTCGTTTTCAACCATGTCGTAAGGCTGGAACCTGGAACTCCATACGCTCGAAGACCATATGAACCCATTCCATCTTCACCTTCAGTGAATCCATCCTGAAGTGCATATGATTTCTACCACTAGAGTATTGTGAAACGATTGAAATTTGGAATTGAAAAATGAAGCAGGAATGTTCCAAGAATGCTCCAAGAATATTCTAAGTATGTGTTAGAACGTAGCTTGTTTACCTGTATTTCCACGACGATTAGCCGATGGAGTAGCTTAATTCCCACTATTTATACTTGGTTACAAGCTAGTTGGACGCTATCGTTACAATACGTAATCAATG
>Ga0115008_10002941_pt1 | contig 14119 bp, 15 predicted proteins | sample FraStrMetagenome_FD_87164 | JGI IMG/M metagenome (GOLD analysis project Ga0115008, IMG submission 87164) | Marine eukaryotic phytoplankton communities from Arctic Ocean - Fram Strait ARC3M Metagenome | ecosystem: Environmental > Aquatic > Marine > Oceanic | place: Fram Strait | collected...
CGAACCCTGAATACGATATTATTGATACGTAAGAGAGAGACTTCATTTTTTTTGTAAACAATTTTTGGATAGATTTGTGAAAAACGTTACAAATGTCAAATCGTTACATGCGGACAAGTTTTGCTCAATTCTTTCAAATTTAACGCGAAACAGTCGTCACGCAGCAATGGTGTACGAGAAAATAGAGACAGAAGGATTGAATTTGCTCTTTGGCATTTACCTTAAGATCAGCTACAACTCTGTTGGGAATACTCTGGATTATCTTGGCCAAGTCTTGGCGAATCTAACACAGGTGTGCACTTGAATATTCCACAAAGAAATAAAGACGCTTGAGGTGCCAAATGGTCGCATGTTTTTTCTCGACAAAGAAAAATTGAACATCCAAAAACTTCTTCCTTTCCTTTCTCACGAGTCTATTGTGCGAAGAGGAGCTGCAGCAATTCTTGTGAAGAATATCTGCTTCGTTTCTGATGACAATAACTGGTTGCTCGGACCCTCTGTAGATATTTTACCAGCATTGATGCTTCCGCTTGCTGGAGGTCCTGAAGTTGCCAATTTGGACATGGATGATATGGATAAACTTCCAGATGATTTGCAGTTTCTGGAGGAGACTAAACAACGAGAGGTTTCTTATAGCCAAAAAAAGTAAATTATCAGACTTTTAATATTAAAGGAAGATGCTGACATTCGTAAAATGCTTGTTGAAGCCATTCACCTTCTTTGTAACAAAAAAGATGATCGAGAATTTATCCGAGGTAGAACTTTTTACGCAAATATATCTTACTCATTAAAAATAGAAAAGAATACATACGTTATCCTTCGTGAACTTCACAAATTCGAGATGTCGCTTGAAGCTGAAAGGTAACACATTAAACTGAAATCGTCGTTCATTTTGAAATTGCAGTGAAAATAATCGAGCTATCCAACAGCTGATCGATTTATTGATTGGAGATGACCCCGACGTAAGCGAATTATCCAAAGTTGAAGGCAAAGGTCTGAAAAAGTACAAATTTTCACGAAAGTTCAAAATAAGTAATGAATTTTTTTCACGATCTTTTACGGAAAGTACCCGACGAGCTGAAGGAAAAACTAGAACAAACAGACAAAGAGGAGCTTGAAAGGATAGAAAAGTATAAAAGGGGAGAGCTCGAAGATGAAGATGCTGCGGGCATCGTCATGATGAAATGAGCAACCTCGAGAGAGCGAAAAAGGCGAAGATATTTCTGTTCGAGCTTGTTTCTAAAAGTTTATATAAACAGAGTTCACAGATATCGAAAAACGAGCTAACACATCTTTCAAATTCAGTAGAAATCGTATGTCAACTGCGCCAAATAAATCGCCCTGTTGTAAATGTTTGCGCTGGTTTCCAAGGGATGACCTAACTGCCAAAAATTCATTTTGCGTTCGATGCGCCAAGAGTCCCACTCTCCGGGGCGCAAAGGTACAATTCTAGAATCTATTATTGTCAATAATTCATTGATCTTTGTTGACGAGTCTATTTAGTGCCGCTGGTGTAGAGGGAATCTGCCGCTGCCTGAAAACGGAAAAGAACCTACTTCTGTCACTTGTGAGAATTGTACTAAACTTCAGCTTAAATATGGTCCGGTAAGCTCGTCATTCTCTTTTCAATTTGTTGCAGCAGCAAAATGACTTTGATGAAGTCACCATTATATTTACAAGATTATGAAAAGACTCTTTGTAGCCCGTCCATTGTACTTTGTGTAAGCTTGAAGCAAGTTTTAAAACAAAACGCGGCTCCAAAGTCTGTCGACGTTGCGACTACTGTATCCAAAATTATGGCAAGGCGAAGCCATGCGAAAAGTGCAAAGTCAAGGTGATCTATTCCTTTTATTGAGCGATTTAATATGGACGAGTTTATTAGGCCGCTTGGGAAGGTGGAAAAATCGAAAAAATCAATGGCCTGACACTGTGTTTTATTTGCACCTTTCGAGAGAAGAGAAAGACAAAACTCGGAGGTGGCAAGGAAGAAACAGAAAATAAAAATCCAAAACAGAAAAATGGAGAGAGTAAATCGAAAAAACAACAAAAATCTACCGAGAAGTCAAAAGAAAAACCTGCTTCAAAGAAAAAGCCGCCAAAAGTATTTGCTGAAGATCCAACAGAAGTCAAGGACAAAAACGCGCCTACCTCAGACTCGATAATAGATAACCTCAAAATCTCTGAAATAGAAGTGATAGAGACAATGCAAGTGGATGAACATACTAGTGCTAGCTTGCAAGTAAACGACCTACTGCTAAAAGTCAAAGAAATGAATACCGAGTTGGCTCGGCGCAAAAAGATGATCGAAGAAAAAGATGTCTGCATATCAAGTCTCAAAGGCACCCTCACCTCGGCAACAACAGATCACGAGCGTCAGCGAAAATCCTGGGAAAGCAGGCTCAGCGAGAGAATATCTGAGTTCAAGGCGAAGATTTTAAAGCTAGAATCCGAGTAAGTTTATCTTTTCAAAAACATTACAAGCTGTAGCAACTTGTAAGTTACAAGCTTAAAAATACCAAAACTGTTTTTTTATCTTTAGAATCTGGGGTGGGCACCGACAGGGTGAAAAAAAAGCGCCAACCCAGTTAAGAAAAATTTATCCTCAAAGACTTTGAGTCAAAGTTGTGATACCGATTATTTCTTTCAGCTCTTAAATAATTCAACACATTCGCAAAATACATCCCATGGGCTTTGGTTATAATTTAGTTTAAACTTACAATCGTTTAGGAATGCAAAGCTGCGCAAAGAGAAATCTGAAAGAAAAAAGAAAAATAAGACGAAAAAGATGGCGAAGCAAACAACGATGATCCGAAAAGATCCAAACGCAGTGAAGCTAGAACTCTTCAGCAACAGTCTCAAGATGCCCGAAAGACCGTCGAGTAGAACAAGCATACCTGAGCAGATGAAAAGAAAGAAAGACAGTGACTCTGAAGACAAGACGTCCCCTCCAAAACTTGCGGAATCCAGGTACCTCTTCACAAATCTTCAAAATACTTATTTTTTTCTAGTGACGATTCAGATTCTGATAGTAAAAACCCGCCTCTGAAACGAATCAAGACAATAGATTCTGATGATGACGAGGATGTGGCAGTGTCAAAACCTTCTCCGGAACAAAAAGTAGAATTTTGTCAATGATATCTTGATATTAAAAACTTTCAAGAGTGATAACGAAGAAGAAGAAAAATCCAAACGCAAAATAAGCTCGGACTCGGACGACGATGATGTGGAAGCAACCCTCAAAGCCATCGACGAGGAAGAAAAGAAATATCTTGAAGATGCCAAAAAGATCGAGGCTGCTGAACATGCCGCGAGCTCGGCAGATGAAAATTCAAAATCGCCACCAGAAAACTTGCCTCAAGAAATAAACAATGAAGAAAGCTCATCTGCTGCCGAAAAGTAATTAAATAATCTAACGAAAAAAATTAATAAGTATTTCGTAGGGATGTGCCTCCCACCGGTCCTCAGACCCCGCCAGAAAATCCTCCTGAAAACAACGAGGAAAATGAAGTCAAGGACGAAACAGTGCCAATGTTGTCAGACAGCTCTGAAGACGAGGACGACGACTTGATCGACACTAGGTTCCGATATTAAACTTTAAATGGGTGCCCATCATTTATCTTTAACCGGGTGTTGAGATCATAGATTTCAAAAAACTCATATTGATACTATTTTTATAAAGATAAGAAGCGTCCTACATGGTCAACGATCTCAGCTAATTTAAAAAGGTTCAGTTATTAAACACGTAATATATTCATTTTTTACTTTACTTCCAATGACGGTTCAAAAGCTACATTTTGATTTTTCTCCCTTTTATTTTATAAATGCCTATAAATCCTAAAATTCCAATTTTATGTTTGACAGTTAATTATTTCTATTTTTAAAATCTCACATACACCTTTCATGACGATTTATTTAAATGTGAGCGTTCCCGTTTTATACTCTTGCTGCTTTAATATAAAAATTCTGCTCTTTCTGTTCGTGGTTTTACCACATGGTTTCCTTTTCACTTACCAATGTTACCGTTATCCCAACTTTATCTCTGTTCGCGGTTTAATTTCAAAACACAACTTTATTATTTGCGTCTTGCAGCTTGAAACTGCGCCAACTTCGATCTTTTAAGTTATGCAATGCCAGTTCATTACATGATTTTGATCCTTTCAGGCACATTTTAAGAACATTATTCTTTTAGAAAATGCCTTTGGAAGATACAATCTACTGCGCGCAGCAAATCAACATTCCATCAGAGCTTCCCGAACTCCTAAAGCAGTATACAAAAGCTGCTATAAGAACACAGCCAAAAGACATCGTGCAATGGTAAAGGACCATTAAACCCAGGCAGCTTACCATATTTTCAGGTCGGCTGCATACTTTTCTGCTCTGTCATCTGGCGACACCCTCCCTGTCAAAAGACGCCTTGAGCCTTTCAGCTCTGACGGGATAACGATGGGCAACCTTGAAGTTCTCGTCCAGCAATATAAAGGCCAAGACATGGAAATAACCAAAAAGGATCTTGAGCAGAAGTGGGGTAAGAACGATAAATCATAGCTGATCTTCATCTGTACTTTTAGTTGACCTCGGCCTTCCAAAAGAGCAGCTCGCTGAGTTCTGCATCACAGGCAGCTTTGGCGATGTTCTTAAATTTGACAACTTCACGGGAGTCGCATGTCTGCATATTGGCCAAGTAAGATTCTAAATTTCGAACGGTTTTGTAGCGAATTCGGTTTTAGCAAATTTCTGAAGCATTGAAACTTATTTGCCAATTGCTGAGTAACGACCCTCCAGGATATGCTGAACGAATCGAGTACCAAAGGTAAAACGCTCTTTTGAGCAACTGTAACAGAAGTTTTGCTCAGATTTGCCGACATTTACACGTTCTTGGCCGGACTCAGTGGAATTCCAAGCGCTCAAACAGAAATGGTTCTTCAATATCTCAACCAAGAAGCGTGAGTTACCAGAAATCGCTATGAAAAATTCTAAAAAAATACTTAAGCGAGAAACAAGGCGGTATGGTGATGCCCAGAAACCTTGCAACCAGCGAGTGCCCTTCCCTAGGATAAGCTTGTCCGTCTACAAATCGTAATCGTGTTTCAATGCTTGCTTCTTCTTTTGATGGCAATACGAACAAATTTATCTCAAAAAATCGATGAGTACATATTTAAATAAAACAATATCTTCAATTTACTTTCCTTTTGTTATTTTGTTACTGTTCCATAATCGCCTCATCCGAAATCTCATCCATCAAGCAATGTTTCTTTCATATAAAAATTATAACAAGTTTCTATTTTTCATTATTAAAAAAAATCTGCATGGACGTCGTTCATCTTTCATATCGTTTGTACTATCGTAAAACATATATATTTTTTTATACAAAATTCTTTCCAACAAAGTCGAGTAAGTTGTTTTTTGATCAGAATGACGTGTGAGAATGATAGAAAGGACAAGTGCTGTAAGAAAATTGTAAAAAAAGTCGCTGCGCCACGCAGGCTTGGAGCGAACGCGATTCCAGAGGAGATTCTGCTTAATAAGTCCTTGAATGACGCCATCGCCGCTACCTTGCCGAAAAACTATAATTTTGTTTTGGATTTGAAAATAAATAAAAATAACACTGTGAACGCATCATTAACTCGCAATTATTTATAAAATAACTAGTTTCTTATTTTTTCTTAATTTTTAATTATTTTCAATATCCTGGTAGAGATTCATAAAACGATATTCAAAATTCAATCTTTAAAAACGGATGGTCAAAAGCGTGTTGCTCTCCAGTTTCCGGAAGGCCTGTTGCTCTTTTCAACTACTATTTCCGAATTGTTAGAAAAGTTTACTGGGTGTATCTGTATTATCATGGGTAATGTGACGTATGGAGCTTGTTGTATCGACGATATATCTCCACGCTTGCTTGGTTGTTCGCTGCTCGTTCATTACGGGTAACATTGATTTTGTTACCAAAACTCATGTTCATCAAGACACTCTTGCCTTGTTCCTATCAACAAAACAACGATACAAACGCTTTATGTATTTGTCGATATAGAGATCGACCGTGCTCACTTTATCAGTTCGATAAGAGCCAACTTCAAGGCTGGAACAAAGATTGCCCTTATCAGCACGATTCAATTTGTCGCGACGTTGCAGACAAGCGCTCAAGAATTATCAGATTATAATATCGTTCTTCAGCATAATCAACCGCTCAGTCCCGGTGAAGTCCTCGGGTCTGTGCTTTTATATTTATTTAAATCTTAAAAATAAACTGAAGATGTACTGCTCCATCTGTTGGGGATTGCGATGCGTTGATATACCTCGGTGACGGTCGATTCCACCTGGAAGCCGGTATGATTGCGAACCCAAAAGTCCAAGCTTATCGATACGATCCGTATGATCAAAAGTTCACGCGAGAAAATTACGACCATGAGCTTATGAAGACCAACCGAAAGGGACAAATCGAGCTGGCCAAGACGGCGAAGAGTTTTGGAATCATCCTCTCCACGCTTGGACGTCAAGGAAATCCAAAAATTTTGGAAAATGTCATAAGTCTTATTGAAAAGCAGGGCAAGGATCATTTTACGATTCTGATGGCCGAGATTTTTCCAGACAAGCTAGCGTTGTTCGAAGACATTGATTGCTGGATTCAGATCGCGTGTCCAAGATTATCAATAGATTGGGGGCTTGGATTTGAAAAGCCATTGCTTACCCCGTTTGAGGCAGCAGTTGCTCTCCAAGAAGCGGAGTGGCAGAAAGAGGTCTACCCGATGGACTTTTATAGGTTTCAGAATATTATTATTTATTCATCTTTTGACCTATTTTTAAAGTTACAAAACTCTCGGGAACTGGACGAATAATCACAAAGATAATAATCCGAACCATCCTGAGCATAGGGAAGAACGTAGACGACTAAGAAGAGAGCACTTAAAGATCAAATCTTGATTCATGTTTACTTAAAAATATATCGGATTTGATGAAAACGTAAAATGATAACTTAATATTTCTGTTTAAGATTGAAGTCGTACCATGCAAGCGAGTGCGGAAATTTCGCATAAAGTTCGTCTTGCAATCAAGGTAGACCATAATTAAAATCTTAGAGTTAACGATTGTTTTAAGACAAAATTAACAGAACTAGGTGCATATGTAGACGATGAGCTTCCTGACTACGTTCTCGTCATGGTCGCTAACCGGCGTGGTCGCCAAGACATGAAAAAAGAGCTGGAACTTTTTCTTGGCGACGCGACAGACAGATTTTGTACCTGGCTCTTTGGGGTTCTTGATCGACTCAAAGATGCTAAGAAAGGACGAGATCTTACGTAAGTAAATAAATCTAATCTTAAGCTTAAATCAACTAAAGTGACAAGAAAAAAAGCGACAAAGTCGAAGACAAAGAGCTCGACGACTTCAGCGAAGAGGAAATAGAGAAGAAGCCCAAACAAAAATCTCCTTCTCCAGAGCCAGCACCAAAAAAAGAATCGAAGAAATCTTGGAAGAGACGCAGTCCTACTCCTGAAAAGACGGTTAAATCGAAAAAGAAGGATAAGGCAGAGTCCCCAGCGCGAAATGGAATGCCTTCTTGGTCGCCACAGCGAAAATCTAAAGACAAAGAACGCAGTAGATCAAAAAGCAGGTCCAGGGACAGAAGAGCGAAAAGACGTTCACGATCACGATCTGTTTCATCTTTGAAGAAGAGCAGAAGTCGTAGCCGCGAGCGAAAGGAGAAAAAAAGCAAAGGTATGTTTCGTCGATAATTGCGTACAAATTTATAATTTCTTCAAGATAAAAAATCTAAAAAAGACCGAAAAAAATCAAGATCTCGTTCTCGCTCACGTTCTCGAAGTAAGAAAAACAAAAAATCCGATCTTCGAAAAGAACTTGACGAGGAAGAAAGACGTTCAAAGGCGCGGGCTAAAGCAAGAGTTAAGGGCGTCAAGAGTTCAATTGTCGTCAAAAAAGAGGAAGTTAGCGAGGACAGACAAAAGGACAAATCAGCGAAGGGCGCCAATCCAACAAGTAATTTACTTATACGTGCAATTAATGAGTCCTCCGGTACGAAGAAGAAAGTGCTGAGGTAATAACCGTCAGAGAAATTAATTTGCTCTAAATTTGAACTAGTGGCATAACGCGGTCGATAACTGTATCGAAACCTGGCGAATCGAAAGTGACGATAGAAAAGACTGGCGATAAGCGACGAAGCAAGACGAAAGATGAGCGTGAGCCTATAAAAAGTAAAGCCTGCACCGCTGTACCCGTGTTTTATTTATATTTTCAGTCGTGAAAAAAGCTGATTCGCGCGTTTTTATTACCAAAAATGGTGAAGTTGAAAAAACGAAGCGATCCTCATCCCCCAAATTCGTCGTGACTCTTGAAGGAAAGAAAGGTTTGTTTCTAGATCTATGTTACGTCATTATCGGTATATTGACAGCCCTGTTCATAATCGACTTCAGGTTCCACGGCTGCGCTGAAGTCGAAGACTAAAAAGAAGACGGAAGAAAACGAAGAAGCTCTTGTCATTCATCCAGATGAATCTGACGACGAGTCAAGCAAGCTGCTGAATACTTCAGACCTAATCGACGAGGCTCAGAAGATCAAGCAGCTGCAGAAGAAGACGCTGCCTCAGGAGATGAGCGTTACTGTAAGTTATTCAAGACTTGAATTTCAAGTAATTGACGTCTTTTTTATTCATCACTTTAGCCAATTATTTCAACGATGGACATCAACGCGTCGCTAGACTCTTCTGATACGGACAAGAGAACCGTTTTTGTTTCTGGCCTCGATGTAATCACAACAGAGCCTGAACTGAAGGAGCATTTCCAAGTTTGTGGCACGATCGTCAGAGTTACTATTCTACGCGATCGATTCACTCGAATGTCAAAGGGCTGCGCTTACATTCAGGTACTAAAAAGCGACATTATATTTTCTCAATTCTCATTCTAGTTCGCGACACTCGACCAAAGACAAACTGCCGACGTTTTTGATAATACCGAAATTCACGGAAAGACGATAAGAGTGACGCAGAAAGTAAATAGAGCAGAGTTGCATAGTGCTCCTCCCACTGCCACAGACACGGCGTATCACAAACCATACAAGCCTCATTTCCAGGTAAGATACTTCTTTTTTGTCATTTTTTACTCGATTTAAGTCAACCAAGCCCGGTAACAACCCGTATACATGGACGAGAAGTGGCTATATGCCCCCGCGCTAATTATCTACTGCTACAGGCTGTCCTTACGCCTGACAATTCGTTTTCTTTGACTTGCCCACCGTTATTTTTAGCACCTTTTCCCCGCCCCATTTATAATTTTCCAGTTATCATTCTAATTCTATCAATTGACTATCCGGTTGCACCAAAGTTACTGTATATCCAATTTAAAATTAAAGAGCCCCTCTCTTTGTTCTACTCCATTTTTACTTAATGTTCACAGTCACTTTAATTTTACATATTAATGGAGGGCAATAATCAAGTGACCCTGGGACTTTCTTGTTTGATAGACTAGTAGTGAAATTTACTGGTAAACGGCATCGATATTCAGCTATGTTTTTATTAAATATTTTAAGATTGAGTGGCTAGAAAATGTCTACCACCTCGGATTTGGACCGTCAAATCGAGCAGCTGCGACGATGCGAAATTATAAAGGTTTTCGACTTTATTTTTTTTTATTTTTATAACCCTTGTCTTGAGGAGTCAGAAGTAAAACAGCTCTGTGCAATGGCAAGAGAAATTCTTGTCGAAGAATCAAACGTCCAGCGAGTCGATGCTCCAGTGACAGTTTGCGGTGACATTCATGGGCAGTTTTATGATCTCAAAGAACTTTTTAAGGTATTTTTCTTTATTTTTAATTTGTAATTACTGACTCTCGCAAGGTTGGAGGTGATGTCCCAGAAACGAACTATTTATTCCTTGGAGATTTCGTCGATCGAGGTTTCTACTCCGTCGAGACTTTTCTTTTGCTTCTTGCACTGAAGGTACATAATTAATTTTATCTTTTTTATATGGCTAAGGTCCGATATCCTGATAGAATCACACTCATCAGAGGAAACCACGAATCAAGACAGATCACTCAGGTAAGATCTACGCTTTGGCAGCGCTAAAATACATTTAGGTATACGGCTTCTACGATGAGTGTCTCCGCAAATATGGCTCAATCACAGTCTGGAGATATTGTACAGAGGTCTTCGACTACCTAAGTCTCTCTGCAGGTGTGATATTTGCGAGTAACAATATGCTTATCATTTTCAGTAATCGACAATAAGATCCTTTGTGTCCACGGAGGATTGAGTCCTTCGATTTCCACACTTGATCAGATCAGAACTATCGACAGAAAGGTAGACTCTCATTCTTTCAACAGGCAATATGTCCTTTTTAGCAAGAGGTACCCCATGATGGTCCTATGTGCGATCTTCTCTGGTCAGATCCCGAAGATACAACCGGCTGGGGAGTCAGTCCAAGAGGCGCCGGCTTCTTATTCGGCTCTGATGTCGTCCGGTATTAAAATTAAAAAAACTTAAATTGATCGTTATAAGTGAATTCAACCGTACAAATAATATCGATCTCATTTGCCGAGCGCATCAGCTTGTCATGGAAGGCTACAAGTGGCACTTTGATGAGACTGTCTTAACAGTTTGGTCAGCGCCGAACTATTGCTACAGGTTAATCTTTCGATCAAAAGATAAGATTTAAAAGTCCTAATTCAGATGTGGAAACGTAGCAGCGATCTTAGAACTTGACGAGACGCTCACAAGAGGATTCACTATTTTCGAAGCTGCTCCTCAAGAAGTTCGCGGGGTCCCAGCCAAGAAGCCCGTGCCGGATTACTTTTTGTAAATTCAACTTTGACTTTCTGTCATTTTTTTTGTTGATAGTTGTTTTCAAGTCCTCCTCGCTTACTTCATTTATACAATCTCAGCAATTACGAGTATAGATGAAATTCTAATCCATATTGTGTTTAAAAAAAGTTTTTGTTTGGGCTCCTTATCTAGGCTAATTTATTCGAGATTTTTACATGATTTAACCTTTTTTCGCGCTTTTTTTAACCCGTCTTCCATTATGGAAGAGCACGTTTTCGCTTGAAAATGCTAAATCAGGTTTTTATTTTTCTCATGCAAGTCAATGTCTAACTACATTCAATAAAGTAAACATGTTTTCATAGTTTATTTTAATCTCGGATGTGAAATTCACTTTCAACTCCTCGATCCATCCCGAAAGTCACTGCCCACTGTCCCTGTTTCAGAAATGCAAATAAAAACATTAAAAGTAAATAAATTATTTCAAAATTGACGATCTTATGTATTGTGATAGTTGTTCAAAAATTTGGCAAGCTCTCGCACGGTAGATGTGTTCATGCGTTTCGTAATTGCCAAATTGGTAGTTGGATTATGGTCATTTAAGTACTGCTGGAGGGTTGCGGTTGTCTTCCACTCCCATTTGCCGATCTTGCATTTATCGCCCCAGAATTCTCCGGTAAACAAGACCTGAGAAGTATCAACTGTTTTAAAGAGAAGTTATCTACCTTTGCGCTTATTTTGTGTAACCATTTTCTGACAGCTCTGGTTGTTTTATGCCCCCAATTAGTTGAAGAGATTTCCAATGTGCCAGCGCTGTTGTGAAGAAAGTTATTGAGGCCAGTTGCAAAAGTTTTATCCATTGAGCCTTTTATCGCCGCATTCTTTGGAATGTAGCCCTAATTATAATTTTAAAAGCTTCTACGCCTTGATAACTCGCCTGATCACGAAGATATGTTTTAAAGGATTTTACCGTACCATGCCCGAACATTCCGCACGGTTTCATGTCATAATATCCAAGTTTGAGTAAATAGCCCTGAAGAGTTCCGATCACAAGCGAGTCCCACTCGTCATTGACCGCTAGTCGGCCGTTCTCCATCAAAAAATTCTGGAGAACCGCTATGTTTTTACTTGAAAATCTCCCATCCTCGGGCAGATCTGGACCAGCAGTATTTTCGTTTAAAAATTGGGTAAAGCTTATACGCGTAGCATCGTTGAATTTTCCTGATGTCTCAGAAAGCCGATATTTAAGCGCCGCCGCTGATCCTAACAAAAAACATAAAATGCCTCCGTTCATGATGCCAAGACTCTTGAATGATCAGTATTTGGTAAGAAGCTTGATGTCTTAGACAGAGTGTTTTATTTTTCTATTTGTTTATTCTGGCACTTGAACGAGTTTACGCAATCTCAAAGTACTCGTTCTGTTTCTTGCGAACTATGCCTTTTCTCGCTACCCTTGCTTTATCAACTTTAAAATATTCAAATCAAATTATCTTGAGAAAGGTCTTGTGCTAATTGTACAGCCCCTATCTTCATACAGCCCACTGGATAGTGCCCAAAAGGCCATGATTTCAAATTATTTAAATATCGCGCAACTCAAAAGGCAAAGTCAAGCAGAAGCAAAGATTCAACATTCCAAAGTCTACAGATGCATAGTAAATATTATTTATAAAAACATGTATCAAGAGAGAAGAAAAACGTAGAGTTGATGAAAATTTGATAAATCAAGTGATCCAGTTGGATTTTCCCGTTTTAACTATGTTCACGACCGTTGCTATCTGGTTATGCTGCTTCTATCTATCATTGTGTCTGATAAGTTTCACGTTCAATTTATGGCTGAAGAATAGCGTTGTTTTTACGAAACAACAGAGCCGTTATTTAAAAGAACAGAAATTTCTTATAATCGGTGCTGGTATTTCTGGTCTTGCTGTTGGCTACTTTTTCAAAAAATTTAATTTTAACTTTGTTATCGTCGAAAGAGCACAAGAAATCGGAGGAACTTGGTACCTAAATCGTTACCCGGGAGCGGCTGTGGATGTGCCCTCATTTCTTTATCAGTACTCTTTCTTCCCGAAAACAGACTGGCCGCAGAGTTTCAACACGAGCACAGAACTTTATCGGTACTTGAAGAAATTTGCGAAATGGGCGGAACTAGAAGACAATATACGGTTCAAAACGTCGGTTGATGACTGTGAATGGGACGATGAACAGAAGCTCTGGAAAGTGAGGCTTTCTCAAAATCAAAAGAGTTCTGACGACTATTTCAACTGGACCTTCGTTTGCACGGGGAGCTTCAACGAACCAAATAAGCCTAAATTCGAGAATCAAAAAGCGTTTACTGGACAAATCATTCATACTGGTGAATGGCCGGAAAACCTGTCGGTGGTTGGAAAGCGCGTAGCTGTTATTGGATCCGGATCGTCCGCGGCGCAAACAGTTTGATAACAATTAATATTTAAATGTATTCAAATAACTGCTCCAGGTGCCTGGATTGCTAGATTCAGGTGCGAGAGAAGTTGTCCAATTTCAAAGAACAGCTTCGTTTATCATACCCCGCTTGCTTGGATTCAAAATACCAAGAATCTTTCAACTCCTCATGAAAATTTACCCTTTCGCCTTTATCACAAGAGGATTCTTCTGGGCTTTTCAGGAGTCCCTTTTTATCGGCTTTGAATATCACAATAGTTTTTTGAACAAACTTCTCGCGAAATTCGCACATTGGCACAGAACGAGTACAGTCAAAGACTCAGTTCTGAGAGAAAAATTGAAGCCTGAAGAGGGAGTGAGATTCGGATGCAAACGGGTGATTGTGTCAACAGGCAAGAAATTCTAATTTGACAAAAAAACTCAGTCTTTTAGCAATCTACGAAGCAGCAAATGACCCTCGTTATTCTCTCAATTGCTCTAAAATTTCTGAATTCACCTCATCCGGCATTCTTACGGAAGACAATAAAGAGATACCCGTTGACATAATCGTTCTCGCCACCGGATTTAAAGTTCATTTTTATCCATTCTTGAAATGGCAGACGTCTAAGTCACCGAAGACTTATTATGGGACGTTTGATACCCAAAAACCGAATTTGGTGTATTTACTTGGCCCGATGACATTACTTGGTAATTCTTCTGTTATAATAATGATCGGTTAGTTGTCTTCAAATTTGATACATATAAATACACTTATTACAGAGTCACAAATCGAATTTATCTTACGCGTGCTCAAGCAAACTTCCAAGCTAAAATCGCGAGTATGCTTGCCAAAAGAAACAAGCGTTCAAAGATGGATATCAAATTGGGAAAAACGGATTGACAAATCAGTCTGGACAAGGAAATACTGTAGTAGCTGGTATCAAACTGGAGATTC
>Ga0115008_10002942_pt1 | contig 14114 bp, 16 predicted proteins | sample FraStrMetagenome_FD_87164 | JGI IMG/M metagenome (GOLD analysis project Ga0115008, IMG submission 87164) | Marine eukaryotic phytoplankton communities from Arctic Ocean - Fram Strait ARC3M Metagenome | ecosystem: Environmental > Aquatic > Marine > Oceanic | place: Fram Strait | collected...
GCTAAAATGGGACAAGATGGTCATGATCGTGGCGCTAAAGTTGTGGCCACAGGTTATGCAGATGTTGGTTTTGACGTTGACATTGGACCACTGTTTCAAACACCAAAAGAAGCTGCTAAGCAAGCGGTTGAAAACGATGTGCATATATTAGGCGTATCCTCCTTAGCTGCAGGACATAAAACCTTAGTACCTCAAGTAATACAAGAACTTAAAAATTATAGTCGTGATGACATTATGGTAATCGTTGGAGGCGTTATACCTAAACAAGATTATCAATATCTATTTGATGCTGGTGCTGTTGCAGTGTTTGGTCCTGGAACTAAAATTAGTGAAGCTGCAATAAAGATTTTAAACATCCTTATTGATGAATAAATCAATAAAATACTTAATAATTTTATGTTTGAGCGTAAATATTCTATTTGCACAAGACACTAAAGTACTAGATGTTAATATCGAAAACCTCTCAAAAAAATGGGAAATAGTTGATATCATAAATCCAGCTGTAATTGAAGAAGAAAGAGAAGAAACCCTATCCATGTTAGAAAGCACTTATCTTTTACTTAATAAAGATTCAACCTATACTTTTGGTTTTATTTTGGATGTGGAAGGTACATGGGAACTAAAAGATAATGTGATTCATACAAAAGACAGTCGAGGTGAAAATACATGGATAATTCATAGCTTAGAGAAAAACCGGATCATTCTTTCAAGAAATCAGTCTAAGCAAAAACTTGTATTTACTTCTAAATAGGCTAAATATTAGTCGATCTTTCATCTCCAAAATAATACTTTTAATAAGCCCTATTGACCAAAAATCATTACCTGTTAGAGGATAATAAATTGATGCTATTCATTAAACCGTCTCCTATTTTTACAAGAGTATTGATGTTTGTGTTTAGCTTTATGTTATTTATTCTGCCCATTAGTGAGATGATAAGCTCCATTTCTGCAGGTAAAGGTATTCATGCTGGATTTTTTGTTAGTATTTTTATTTTTAGTCTATTAGGTTTTTATCTTTTTACGAGTAGCTCTATGGAATACATACGGAAAAGAAGAACTTGTATTTTCTAAAAACCAATGCACATACATCGCCAATTACGGTTGGTTTAATGATCGTGTAAAAACTGAACCGTTTGACACTATCAATTTTGCTAAAAATCCAGTGGGTTATATTGAGGACAATAATTATACACTTGTGATTGAAAATTTATTGGCACTAATGAAATTTTATGTGTTACAAAAATGTCAGAATCCGAATTAGAAAAATTGATTCGAGAATTAAAAGAAAACCAAGTAAATACTACTTAAACTGAAAAGGAATAAACTTCACGAACTGTTAACAACTTCAATTTTCAAAACTCACAAATAATTGTATTTTTACGGTGGAGTAATATTGAAATCTCCACTTAATAAAACCAAATCGATTAATGGGTAAAATCATTGCAATTGCCAATCAAAAAGGAGGTGTTGGTAAAACAACAACTTCAGTAAACTTAGCAGCAGCCTTAGGTGTTCTAGAAAAGAAAGTGCTTCTTATAGACGCTGATCCTCAAGCTAATGCAACATCTGGTTTTGGTATTGATGTAGAACAAGTAGAAGTTGGAACCTACCAATTACTTGAACATTCAGCGTCTGCAGAGCAATGTATCATTGCTGCCGATTCACCAAATGTAGATGTTATTCCTTCACACATTGACCTTGTAGCAATAGAGATAGAACTTGTTGATAAGGAAGATCGTGAGTACATGCTCAAAAAAGCAATTACACATTTAAAATCATCTTACGACTACATATTAATAGATTGTGCTCCCTCTCTTGGCTTATTAACATTAAACGCTTTAACTGCAGCAGATGCTGTTATTATTCCTATACAATGTGAGTATTTTGCTTTAGAAGGTTTAGGTAAATTATTGAATACAGTAAAAAGTGTTCAAAAAATTCACAATAAAAATTTGGATATCGAAGGCATGTTATTAACCATGTTTGATCAACGTTTACGATTATCTAATCAAGTTGTAGAAGAAGTACAAAAACATTTTAGTGATATGGTGTTTAATACGATCATTCAAAGAAATGTACGATTAGGAGAAGCACCTAGCCATGGTGAAAGTATTATTAAATATGACATTAGCAGTAAAGGCGCAACTAATTATTTAAGTTTAGCTAAAGAAATTATAAAGAAGAACATATAATGGCGAAGGCAACAAAAAAACAAGCACTCGGTAGAGGTTTATCGGCATTGTTGAAAGACCCTTCTAATGATATACAATCTGCTCAAGATAAAAACGCCGATACTATAATTGGCAATATCGTGGAGTTAGATTTAGACGCAATAGAAATTAATCCGTTTCAACCACGTACCAATTTTAATGAAGAAACGTTAAGAGAATTAGCATCTTCAATAAAAGAACTAGGAGTTATACAACCCATAACAGTCAGAAAATTAGAGTTTAATAAATTTCAACTCGTATCTGGTGAACGACGTTTTAGAGCATCTAAACTTATTGGTTTAAAAATAATTCCTGCTTATATTAGAATTGCTAATGACCAAGAGTCCTTAGAGATGGCGCTTGTAGAAAATATACAACGTCAAGATTTAGACCCTATAGAAATTGCATTATCATACCAACGTTTAATTGATGAAATTGCGTTAACTCAAGAGCAAATGAGCGACCGTGTTGGTAAAAAACGCTCTACAATTGCGAACTATTTACGTTTATTAAAATTAGATCCCATTATACAAACAGGGATGCGTGATGGTTTTATTTCCATGGGTCATGGTCGTGCTATGATAAACATTGAAAATCAAAACGATCAATTAGATATCTACGAGAAAATAATTACAGACAAATTATCAGTTAGAGCAACTGAGCAATTGGTTAAAAATTATCATAACCCTATTACAAACAAAGGCTCGGAGCCTCAAGAACACCCTAAATTTGTTAAAAAAGGAATAAAAGAATTTTCAGAATACTTTGGTCACAAAATTGGCGTTAAATTGTCAAAGAATGGAAAAGGTCAAATTACTATTCCGTTTCATTCTGAAGAAGATTTTAATCGTATAAAAAAACTAGTTCAAAGTGCTAAATAAATTAGTCTATAGTAGTATTTTCTTTCTCCTTTTTAGCAGCTTAGTATTTGCTCAAGATGATAAAAAAGCTGAAGAAGTTGACACCAATTTATTGGTTGTCCAAGATTCTATTTCTATAAAGAAAAGAGCACCTTTTGATGTACTTGCGCCTTCAAAAGCTGCATTCTACTCTGCTATTCTTCCTGGTTTAGGACAAGCATACAATAAAAAATATTGGAAAATCCCTTTGGTTTATGCAGCCATTGGTATACCTACCTACCTATTTATTAGAAACGATAAAGACCTTACATTGTACAGAGATGAATTTAAAAGTCGTTTATCTGGCCTTGAACAAGATAGACCTGGTGCACCTTATCCTAATGTATCCAATGACGGTCTCATTAGAGCACAACAACAATTAAGACGTAATAAAGAATTAGCATTATTGATTGCCATTGGTGCGTATGCCCTAAATATTATCGACGCAAATGTTGACGCACATTTATTACAATTCAATGTGGATGAAGATTTATCACTACGACCACATTTTAAGTATAACGAGATGGAAAACAATACCAATCTAGGCTTAACCCTTAACTTTAAATTCTAAAGCATGAGAATTGCACTCTTAGGCTACGGGAAAATGGGTAAAGCCATAGAAACCATTGCTATTGAACGAGGTCATACAATTGCACTTAAAGTATCAAGTTCTTCGGAAAGTTTATCACTCCAAAATTGTGATGTCGCCATAGATTTTAGTCTACCAACCTCTGCTGTCGCTAATATTTCAAAATGTTTAGAAAACCATATTCCGGTGATTTCTGGAACTACAGGTTGGTTGGACGATTATGACAAAGTAGTGGCCTTATGTAATTCTAAAAAAGGCACATTTTTATATGCTTCCAATTTCAGTGTAGGAGTTAATATATTTTTTGAACTTAATAAGACCTTAGCAAAATTAATGGCTAAGCTTCCAAATTATAATATTTCCGTAGAAGAAATTCATCACACACAAAAATTAGATGCACCTAGCGGAACAGCAATCACAATCGCTAACGGAATAATCGAAGAAACTAATTACAAAAAGTGGACTTTAGATACACCAAAACAAAATGAGATTGGTATTTTAGCAAAACGTATTGAAAATGTGCCAGGAACTCACGATGTAAATTATGATTCTAAAGTAGATAGTATTCAAATTAAACATGTTGCCCATAGCAGACAAGGCTTCGCTTTAGGTGCAGTAATAGCTGCAGAATATGTTCATGATAAAAAAGGGGTATTTACTATGAAGGATGTCCTAAATATTAGTTAAAACTAAAGAATGGTGTAACGTTTTCCAATACTTTTCAACTCATAAAAGAAATTAAATTATAGATATGTCAATTACACAATGGTTAATCTTTATTCTAGTCATCCAAATCATTCACGGACTTGGGACATGGAAACTATACGTTAAAGCTGGACGTCAAGCATGGGAAGCATTTATTCCTGTGTATAATGCAGTTGTATTAATGAAAATTATTAATCGCTCGTGGTGGTGGACCATTTTACTATTCGTTCCAATCGTGAACTTAATCATGCTCCCTGTAGTGTGGGTAGAAACTGCAAGAAGCTTTGGTAAGAATCAATATTTAGATACCTTTTTAGCAGTGATTACTTTAGGGTTTTATAATTTCTATCTTAATTATGTAGCAGATGTCACCTATGTTGAAAACAGAGATATAGATCCAAAATCGAGTTCTGGTGATTGGACGAGTTCTATTTTATTTGCTATTGTTGCTGCGACTATTGTGCACACGTATTTTATTCAACCATTTACTATACCAAGTTCCTCTTTAGAGAAGTCCTTATTAGTTGGTGATTTCTTATTTGTAAGTAAGTTTCATTATGGTGCAAGAATCCCAATGACAACTGTGGGAACACCTATGGTGCATGACACTATTCCTGTAGCAAACATTAAATCATATGTATTTAATGACAATTTTGAAGAACGAAAAACCTCTTGGAAAAACAAATTACAGTTGCCTTACATGAGGATTCCTGGATTTGAAAGTATTGAACGTAATGATATTGTGGTTTTTAATCAGCCAGCAGATACGTTGCTTAATATGAATGATTTTAATCCAAATCGAAATTATTATAAACCTATTGATAAGAAAACAAATCTTGTTAAACGTTGTGTTGGTGTACCGGGAGATTCGTTAGAGGTAAGAAACGGTTATGTTTATATTAATGGTAAACTTAATGAATTGCCAGATCGTGCTAAATTGCAATTCGCATATCATATAGAATTAAAAGGTAGTTATAGTGGTGCTCAAATTTACGACGGACTTAAGCGTTATGACATCACAGACGTGTATCAAATTGCCCAAACAACCTTGCTAGTTGAAGCTACAGTAGAAGCTGCTGCATTAGCTAAAAACCACCCAAATGTTGCTAGTATTACTAGAACTGAAACACCAAGAGGTATAGATTCTAATGCGTTATTCCCTAGAGCTCCTGGTTACGATTGGAGTTACGATAACTTTGGTCCAATTTACATCCCTAAGAAAGGAGAAACCATAGAATTAAACATGGAAGATCTTCCATTGTATAAGCGTCTTATTGGAGAGTACGAGAGAAATAGTATCGTAACCAGAGGAAATCAAATCATTATTAATGATCAACCTGCAACATCCTACACCTTTAAACAAGATTACTATTGGATGATGGGAGACAATAGAAACAACTCTATTGATGCTCGTGCTTGGGGTTATGTGCCTTTTGATCATGTTGTAGGTAAACCTGTATTTATTTGGATGAGTTGGGATGGTCTCAAAAACCCACGTTGGGAACGCTGGTTTACAACGGTTGGTGGTTCTGGGAAAGCTTCATCTTTTTTAATTCCGTTTTTAGTGTTATTAGGCGCTTGGTTCGGTTTTAGTGCATGGAGGAAGAAAAAGAAAGCATAATATGCATATTTTTTGGATTGTGAAGCAAATAGAAATTGGCATTACATTTTAGTTACCTCGTAATATTTGTATTCATTTTTGAAATGTTGAGTATTTTAAATTAATTTATAAAAATCGCTCGTATGGCACATAAATTATCTGACATAAAGACTGTTCTAGAGAGTTACGCCGATAATTCCAATCTATCTGAAGCACAAGTTCTTGATAAACTAAAAGAGTATTACTTCAATAAAGAAGTCACTAAAAACCTGAGTTTATATAAAAAGGGAAAGAAAAAAGTTAGAGACATTACTAAAGACCTAAAAATATCACATCGTAAGTTTTATGCTATTCTAGAATCCAAAAACATAACGCATAAAAAGTATAATAAAACGATAAAAGAAGACGCTCAAAACACCTAATTGATGAACGTATTACTTCATCCAACATATTTTCCAAGCATAGCCAATTTGGTTGCTATGCTCAATGCAAATAAACTTGTATTTGAAGTTTGTGACAACTACCAAAAGCAAACCTATCGTAATCGTGCTTCTATTTATGGAGCAAATGGAAAACTTGATTTAAATATTCCCGTCATATATTCACAAAAAAACAGACAACTATACAAAGACGTTAAAATATTTAATACCGAAAACTGGCAAATCCAACACTTAAAGTCATTAGAATCTGCCTATAGAACATCACCATTTTATGAGTTTTATATAGATGACCTGATGCCCTTATTTACTTCGGAATTTGATACTGTAATGGCATTTAACTTTAAATGTTTAGAACTTGTATTCGACTGCATTCAACTTCCGTTTGACTATTCGATAACTGAAAGCTTTGAACTAGAACCAAATGATAGATTTGATGCAAGATCATTGGCTAATAGCAGAAAGGAAATTCCACAGAAATTCAATTCATACGCTCAAGTATTTGATGATAAGCATGGTTTTTTATCAAATCTAAGTATTCTGGACCTACTATTTAATGAAGGCCCAAATACAGAGTTATATTTAAAATCTCAAACCTTGAATCTATAATGTTGCAACCTATTCTACATTATGGTATTCATTTTTTAATCCCTATTATCGTAGCACTCCTGTTTTTTAGAAAAAACTGGAAGTTAGCAGCACTCATCATGATTAGTGCCATAATAATAGATTTAGATCATGTTTTAGCTAATCCAATTTTTGATCCGACACGATGTAGCATAAATTTTCATCCGCTTCACTCCTATTATGCCATTAGTGTTTATGTTGTTTTAGCGGTTATTAAAAAAACAAGAGTTATTGGCTTAGGCTTGTTGATTCATATGTTGGCCGATTGGGTGGATTGTTTGTTAATGTAATTTTTCCTCGCAAAGGCGCAAAGATGCAGAGCAAACTCTGATGTGCATACAGGTTTTATCCGTAAGTAAGCTCCTCTCCTTATGGCCTTTGCTAAACTATTTTGAAAATGAATAAGTCCTAAAAACTGCAATTCCGATTTTTTTTGAGTAAGAGTAAACCACGATAAACTGACCACTGTCAACTTATTTAAGCTTTACCTTCGCCATAACAGGATAATGATCACTATACTTAACATCGAACGTCTTAAAAGCATTGATTTCAAAATCACCATCAACTAAGACAAAATCAATACGAACGGGAAAGAACTTAAAGTCAAATGTTCTCCCAAAACCATTGCCTGCTTGTTTAAACGCGTCCTTCATATCGCCTTTGATTTCTTTATAAACGTACGAATACGCTGTATTATTGAAATCGCCAGAAATGATTGTTTTATATGGAGATTTGTTTTTATGAACTAAAAATTGTTCAGTTTGCGACTGTTGCATTTTAAAGGTAGAGCTCACGCGCTTGAACAAGTTTTCTGAGTTTTCTTTAGATAATTTCTCAACCGTTGGATCAATTCCTAAAGATTGCAAATGCACGTTATAAACCCGTATCGTGTCCAAACCTTTTACAACATCTACAAATATGGCATTATTTGATGTCTTCGGAAATTCTATGGATCCAGAATTTATAATCGGAAACTTGGTATATATCGCTTGACCATTTTTTACTTTATCACCCGATAATTGAATATGCTTGTATGGAAAAACTCGAAGATTAATATCCTCATCTGTTCTATACTCTTGCATACAGAGAATATCTGGGTTATTATCTTTAATAAATTGAGATAGGTTGGATTTTAAACTTGGATCTTTAATCCAATCAAACACATTAAACAAACGCACGTTATAATTCATTACAGATATGTTTTCAGCATCATCAACATTCTTTGAAGATGATAACTTATACAACGAAAACACGTAGCTATAACCTAAAGCTAACACCACAAGAGATACTAACAATTGCTTTTTTACTTTAAGCAACCAATAGATAACAAATAAAATATTGACAATGATTAAAAACGGAACTGCCAAGCTAAGCACAGATAAAAAGGCAAATTGTTTAGGTTGAACATAAGGTAAAACATAAGACATGAGTAATCCAAAAGCCATCAACGAATTGATAACAAATATGAACTTCTCATATAACTTAAGTTTTCTCATAAAACTTATTTTTCACCAGCTTTAAATAAAAACGCTTTTTCTTCTTTGGTTAAACTTTCATAACCGCTTTTACTTATTTTATCAAGAATGAGATCTATTTTCTTTTGATTGTTAAAGGCATTAAATTCTTCCTTCTTATGACCTCCCATCGTGTTTTTCTTGTTTCTATGAACCGTTTTAAGATGTGACTTTTTGGTGAATAGGTTAACAATACTATCTGTAAACTTACCAAAACCAATTCCAATATCTTTACCCTTTAATAATTGTGTAGCGTAGAGATAACCTAGTAAACTTCCTCCAAGGTGTGCAATTTTACCGCCTTGATTTGCTCCAAACAATCCAATAACATCAAACAAAACGATGACTGCTCCTATGTACCAAAGTTTTATAGTAATGGCAAAGAATCGTGTTTCTTGATTAGGCATATAGGCACATAAAAAAATCAAAAGTGCATTAACACCTGCAGATGCTCCCACTAAAGAACCAACTTTAGCAGAAAATGATTCAGGCATTACATTATACACGAGTAAAAAAGATAATCCTCCTGCTAAAATTCCTAAAAAGTAAATATTCAGTGATTGCTTAGAGGGAAATAAATTAACCATAGTGCGGGATACAAAATACAATACAATCATATTAAATAGTAAATGAAAGAAATCGTAATGTGTAAATCCGTAGGTGAAAATTGTCCATGGCATCACTATAAAATCTAGAAACCCTTTTGGTAATTCTAACCAAGATAATGTATAGGATCTCGGGATTCTACGAATCACTTGTATCACCCAACCTATAAAGAAAACCACAACATTAACTGCCATAATTTTCTCAAAAACGTTTAAGTTTTTAAGCTTGTCCTTAAAGTCATAATTTAATGAGGTCATCTATCCCAACGGTTTTTATTAAACTGTGTTTTTTTCCAGTACCACATAATAAGGAAGCCTGTAATTGCGCCTCCAACATGTGCCATATAAGCTGTATTACTTGGACTGAAGAACGATTGTCCTGTAATAGCAGAGATAATATCTAATATAATAATACCAGGAATAAAGTACTTTGCCTTGATTGGTATTGGCAAAAATATCAACATTAATTTCGCCTCAGGATTCATCATCCCAAAAGCTGCTAAAACACCCATAATACAACCTGATGCTCCAACCATTGATGCCATAGCAGCTTTATTCATATCAAACAAAGCTCCAAACGTATCTGTTTGAATCTGTGGTCCAGAATAATTAATGTTTGTCAAAACATCAATTAATCCTGTTCTAAATAGTTCTGGCTTAATGTAGTCTCCATCAATAGCATTAATATTAACTATAGAATGAATTACATCTGGGCTCAAACCTAGACCCGAAATACCACGTGATGCAGTATAATATTGAAAATAGTAATAACCTAGTTGAAACAACATGGCTCCTAATCCAGCTGAAATATAAAGGAACAAAAACTTTTTTGAACCTAGTTGCGTTTCTACTGCAGTACCAAACATCCATAACGCAAACATATTAAACAAAATATGTGTAACACCTCCATGCATAAACATGTGTGTTATAATTTGCCAAGGCATAAACAAGTCATTCTCTGGAAAATATAATGCGAACCACTCATAGAACAACTGACCGCCACCAATAGTCATCGTCCCAATGAACATCACCACATTTATAATTATCAAATGCTTTACTGTATCTGTAATACCATTCATCATAAATTATATAAATTTTTTGTCAAAGTCATCCACACTAATTGTGATAAAAGTGACCTTATTAGTTGGAGAAACTGTTGGCTCTTTGCAAGCAAACAAACTGTTTACCAAATGTTCTTGTTCTAATCTTGATAAGCTCTGTCCTGGTTTAATAGCTAAACTTTTAGCCATAGATTTAGCTAATAAATCTGTAGCACTAAAATTACTATCTGGCACTTCTTGTTCAACATCACTAATGAGTTGTTCTAAAATAATGGACACTTCACTTTCAGGCACATTAATTGGTACTCCCGTAATTTCTATGGCTTGATCTTTAAACGACGAAAACACAAATCCAGTATGTTCTAAATCTTCTTTCAAATTTTGAAGTATATCCATTTCAGCAGAAGAAAAATCTAATAATAATGGAAACAAAAGTTGCTGACTTACAGACTCTTTAACTGTCAAATGTTGAAGTAACCCTTCGTACAGAATACGTTGATGAGAACGATGTTGATCTAGAATCATCATTCCAGATTTAATCGTACTAATGATGTACTTATTATGTAATTGATACGTCGTTTGTTTACTTTCTATTTGCTTATCTCCAGCAAACAACGAAGCGTTTTCTGGCTGACTTTCAAATTGAACTTCACTAAAATCATTCTCCGTTTTTGTGCCTTTAGATTCTAATCCAACATACAAACTTTCCCATTGAGCTGCGGGTTCTTTTCTATAACTAGAAGAGGAGCTATTAGAACCGCTTGATCTACGTTGAACGTTTTCTTCTTGAAACGGATTAAAAGAACGATCCACTTCCACTACAGGTGTTGATACTCTTTTATTTTCAAAATTATAAGGTGTATCTAAATTTTTATCACGGTCAAAGTCTAAAACTGGTGCAATATTAAACTGACCTAAGCTATGTTTTACTGCTGAACGTAAAATAGCATACAATGTATGCTCATCATCAAACTTAATTTCTGTTTTTGTGGGATGTATATTAATATCTATACTTTTTGGGTCAACCGTTAAGTTTAAGAAGTAACTTGGATGACTACCATCTTTCATTAAGCCTTCAAACGCTGAGTTTATAGAGTGATTGAGATACGGGCTTTTTATAAATCGGTTATTGACAAAGAAAAATTGTTCGGTTCTTGTGCGCTTTGCAAATTCTGGTTTACCTACAAATCCGGAGATTTTTAAGACTTCGGTTTCTTCTTCAACAGGAACCAGTTTCTCGTTGGTTTTATTTCCGAAGATATTAACCACACGCTGTCTGTAATTATTTTTTGGAAGATTGAAACTCTCGCTACCATTGTGATACATTAAGAATTCAATATCTGGATGCGCAAGAGCCACACGATGAAACTCATCAACAATATGACGAAGCTCGACGTTATTAGATTTTAGAAAATTGCGACGTGCAGGAATATTATAAAATAAATGTTTAACACTAAGTGATGTACCCGTTGGCGTTACGGTGACTTCTTGATTTTTAATCGTGCTACCTTCAATTTCTATAACAATTCCAAGTTCGTCTTGGTCTTGCTTGGTTTTCAGTTCTACATGAGCAATAGCTGCTATACTCGCCAAAGCTTCACCACGAAAACCTTTGGTGTTGAGGCTAAATAAATCTTCTGCAGTACGAATTTTAGAAGTTGCATGACGCTCAAAGCTCAACCGAGCATCTGTAGCACTCATACCTTTACCATTATCAATGACCTGTATTAAAGTCTTCCCTGAATCTTTTATAATAAGTTTAATAGTGTTTGCGCCTGCATCAATAGAATTTTCTAGTAATTCTTTTACAACCGATGCTGGTCGCTGCACAACTTCACCTGCTGCGATTTGATTAGCAACATGATCTGGTAACAATTGAATAATGTCTGCCATTAGCGTTCAATAGAGAATATTGATAAATCGAAATCTATGATATAAAGAAAAATCATAACAAAGATTGCTATTAAAACATATATAGTTTTATTAAAACCATAATTATTTCTTGTTCTATTTTTTATTCTTTTTTCATGCCAATTACCTGAAAAATCGTTTTTATTATAAGCATCTGCATAGGCGTCAAATTTTGTTTCATATTGTGACGCATCTACATCATCTTTGCCATTATAATGCATTGGTGTATAATTGAACCTTTTATTTCTGTTCAATCCTTTAAATACAGTAAATTTTATTGGTCCCATAATAATACTATAGTTATTTAATATACTTATTCAAAATATACATTAAAACAAAAATCGCGCCTAAAATCAAAATTAAAGCTGGCATTGAGGTTAATATACTACCTTTTCGTTTCGTATGACCTCGCATTTCATTCCATTTAGCTTCTAAGTCATTATCTAACTTTTTCTTCTTCAAGTCCTTATAATGAGGCCTGTAACTAAAACGTTTATTTTGTCTTTGATTAAACAAGTTGCTTATATATTACAAATGATATATCTCAAAAGTACAGAATTTACTAGGAAAACAGGTGCTCAGAATGCTAAAAATTGTTAACATTAATTATTACTCAAATAGCCACAATGTCATACAGCTTACTTTGATGTGATAAATTTAGCTTATACCCGTTTATACTTGAGAAAATCAAAATTATTTTAACAAAAGCAATAGTTGTTATTTAAAATTGTTGAAAGCATCTGAGTTTTAAAATTTCCGAAGAAAAATAAATATTAATTACGACCACGACAATGAACTTGATTCTTTGGGAGAAAAACAGATAAGAGTAAACGTTAGAATATTGAGATCGAGAAATTTATTTTCTTCTCAACTCAGCCATCTTTATGGCTGCGATACCAGCTTCGGTACCTTTATTACCATGTTTACCACCAGAACGATCTATAGATTGTTGCATCGTATTATCTGTAAGTACACAAAAGATAACGGGAGTGTCTGAGGTAAGATTAAGTTCTTTAATGCCTTGAGTGACACCATCACAAACAAAATCAAAATGTTTCGTTTCGCCTTGAATCACACAACCTATTGCGATGACAACGTCAACATGTTGTTCTATCATTTTTTTACTTCCGTAGATGAGTTCAAAACTCCCAGGAACGTCCCATGTAATGATATTATCTTTTAGAGCACCACAATCTAATAACGCATCAATAGCGCCTTTTAGGAGTCCGTTAGTAACAGTATCATTCCATTCAGAAACAACAATCCCAAACCGAAAGTCTTTCGCGTTTGGGATTGTGTTTTTATCGTAATTAGATAAATTATGATTTACAGTTGCCATAAAAACTAGTTGTTTTTAGTTAGTTGCCTCTGCTCTACCAATAAAGGTATCAATATTTTTTGCTTGATCAGAAGTGTCAAATTCAGATTTAATTCTCTTATAATATTCTAAAGCTTTAGCAGTCTTTCCTAACGATTGAGCAACATTAGCAGCTTTTAAAAGATACATTGGTGTTGTATAATCATTAGTAGAAGCAGCAATTGCCTTTTCATAAAATTCAAAAGCTTCTGATAATTGGTTCAATTGAACAAACGCATCTCCCATTGCTCCTTTAGCAATTGGTCCAAGCACAGCATCATCAGTACTAAAATCTCCTAAATACTTTACAGCATTTGTGTAATCTTTAGTATTTAAATACGCCATACCAGCATAATAGTTCGCTAAGTTTCCAGCTGGAGTAGACCCATATTGGTCTACGATATCTGTTAACCCTAACTTTCCACCACCACCAGTAAGTGCTAATGTATATAAAGAATCTTTGTCTGTTCCTACTACTGCCTCGTCAAAATACTTTTGAGCTGAGTACATTTCATTCATTGCTTCTTCAGCCTTAGGCTCAGCAATAAAATTATTATATCCTAAGTAAGCTAAAGCGATTACCGCAGCTAAACCAATGA
>Ga0115008_10002946_pt1 | contig 14108 bp, 11 predicted proteins | sample FraStrMetagenome_FD_87164 | JGI IMG/M metagenome (GOLD analysis project Ga0115008, IMG submission 87164) | Marine eukaryotic phytoplankton communities from Arctic Ocean - Fram Strait ARC3M Metagenome | ecosystem: Environmental > Aquatic > Marine > Oceanic | place: Fram Strait | collected...
AAAGTGCAATAAGAATGGAAACTAATGGGCGTAACTCTTGTACCGGAAATTCAAGACATGTTGACATAAGATATTTCTTTGTTAAGGATAGAGTAGACAGAAAGGAGATCGAGATATCGTACTGCCCAACGGAATCTATGCTGGCGGATTTTTGTTCGAAACCCCTGCAGGGTACATTATTCAAAACTTTCAGATCAGTGATCATGGGACATGAAGACATAACCGTTTTATTCAAATTACATAGGATTAAGGAGCGTGTTGGAAAGGATATAATCCGTGGAAATTTGAATCCGGACACAAGCGGGACTGACGATGAGTCACGCAATGATGACGCCCCGAAAGAAGACATGACATTGAAGGAATCTTTGGAATCAGCGTCTTGTGATGACGACGTAGAATAGGAGATACATTGAAGAGATCTTATCGATCGGTGTTGATCGGAAGAGAGAAATAATCCTCATTAAATACAATTAATCCCGATTGTAAAGCATAACTATAATGATAAAGTCTCACAAGTCCGATATACGAACAAGTGTATATATTGAACATCATTGGTAAAATGCCTCTGAATGATACATTCTAAACGTATTTTTCTAACACGATTTCTTATCAAAACCGAGCACTTGGAATTGCATTTTTTAGACTTCGGAAACAAATACTAAGAATTACTTCGAAATGTTTTATTTGCGCATAAAAAAAGGTTGCGCAGCCAAAGTGCAAAATAGCGCAAGTAAAGTCTCCTCAAACGTCGGACTATCGCTAACATGAAAACACAGCACAATGTGAGAGAACAAAAGCAATCAATTCCTCGTTACGAAGGAATCATTCCCACCGGACCGTGAAAGGTTCAGGGTCTTCTGTCCACAGTAGTGAGTGTCCTAACATGTAGACCAGAGTGTAAACTAAATTAGAGTACTGAGTTGATTGAATGTATGTAAATAACTAATAGCACTTAAATTTCGTATTGATTTGTCTCTCATCAACCTCTCACGTACATAGACTTATTATATCTGTAGTTTACAGTTACTACAAAAAACTCACTGTACCAAACTATCCGGTGTGTCCCAGCTTCTTGTCTCCGCAGGAAGTTTTGCCGGCCACCAAGTATACTTGCCACTCAATCCCATCAGAATTGGCACCATAATCGTTCGCACAACAAACGTATCCATAATCACAGCTACAAAAATGTAAAACCCAAACTGATTCAGCAACAACTCACTTGCGAAGATCAAACCACCAAAGGCAATCGCCATAATGGTACCGGCAGCTGTAATGATTCCGCCAGTCTTATACAACCCCTTTAACACAGCGCTATTCTCGTCGTAACCCATCATGCGGAATTCCAACACACGACTTGCCAAAAAGATGTCATAGTCCAAACCCAATCCTACAATGATACTGAACGCCATGAGCGGTGGCATCCAAGCTATCTCACCAGAATCTTCCACACTATCCCACGACAACCAATCTAACCAGGCATATTGATAAACCAATACTGACAACCCATAACAAAACATAAGCGTGACACCAATAGTGAACACAGACCTCAACGGAGCCATGAAACTATTGAAAAAGAATGCAACTAGTAAAAACACGACTACAAGGGTAATTCCTATCATCAACGGAAAACTGTCGTAAACATCATCGACGGCATCGTACATAACAGACGCTCCAGCCTGTAACACCACCGAGTAACCTTGCAACTTCCCCTCCTTTTCCAAGTCATCAATCAACTCGCGAGCATCAGATAACCACTCGGTTCCATCAGCAGAATACGCGTCAACATCCAATACCACACTGCTGTAAGTCGACGTGTTGTATGGTGAATTCTGTCGTTGTCCGACGGTGGCGATAGTACGTTGCTCTTCGTTGTCACAAGACGTGTACGTGCCACAAGCTGCGGCATCCATGTATTCCTCATAACTAATTTGGGTGCCGTTGAGAGAATAGATTCCGTTAAAGTTCATTAAGCTGGGGCTGGCCGGAAATGCATCGGGATCGCTCAAACTTTGAATAACTATGTCCATCACCTCAAAGCAAGTTTCACTTTCAACTTGAATATTCTCGGCACTGCCATCAAAAATAAGTTTGTACGTAGATAATGTTCCTAAACCAAAATCTTCACCGAAATCGTCATAGGCATCCCTTGAGTCGCAGCTCTTTGGTAAGAACAAATCAAAGCTGAGCGAGTTACCAGTTTCCACCCAGTAATAACAAAAAGGTGCCATGACCATGAGTAATCCTAACAATACATATGGACCCTTGGGACTCAATAAGTACGATCCGCTTCTGTACCAGACACTCTGACGCATATCCTCAATATCTTCTTCAGTGTCCGCTTCAACAGCACGTAACAAATCCTCCTCTTCTTTCTTTACCAGCTCGTTCTTGGTGTTGGCTAACAGAGGTTCAGCCAAGTCTTGAGTTTCGCTCAGAGCAGGCTCAGTAGCGGCTTCACTGATGGTAGCCTTGGCATTCTCAGCGGCTGTCTCAGACTCAACAACTGCCGCTGCTTCCTCGGGTACGGGAGTCGAGCGCATACGATACCGACCAGGATTTCCTGGTTCGTTGCAGCATAACTTCGCCATGCGTTCACTAGGTTTCAGGAATCGATCCCCGGTGACAAACATCAATGCTGGTAACAGACTTAAATTGACGACTAGGCAACTTGCAATAGCGACACTAGCACCGATACCAACAGTCTTGAGTAAATCCAACGGAAAGAATAAAAATCCTAGAAAGCAGCAGATCAATGTACTTCCACTAGCTATAATGGTATGCCCTGCGTGTTCAAGCATGTTCTCCACGGCTGGTTCGAGATCAGCTCCAAAGGCTAAATTCTCTGTCAACCTCGTTAACAAAAATAACGAGTAATCGATACTCATGGCAATCGTAAGACTCATCATAATACTTGGTGTAAACTGAGTTACTTGCATGGCCACGGCTACGGGATACATAAAAGTACCACTCACTAGAATGGAGGTGATGATAGTAATAATAGGCACGAGAATCAACGCAACGTTACCAACAATGTATCCCAAGGTAGCCAATGAGAGGGGCAAAACAATTGTGTCCATCATCTCCATATCACTCACAGTACCTGATCGGGTATCGATCGTAAAAAGGGTAGTACCAGTAGCCTGTACTTTGATCTGGTCCGGTGCATTGTCTTCGCACCAATCACGAATGTCTTCGTTAAAATCTTCACGGTCACCATCTGGCATGCCGTTGGCAATGCCTACATAAAGAGTTTGTTTGTCTTCAGTGGCGTAAGTGAGTGCTCCATAATGAGGAATAAGGGCGTATAGATCGTTGTAGTAGGATCCTACGCTGGCGAAGTATTCGTCGGTTTTTTCGTCTTCGTTGATCTCATCAATGAGCGTTTGGACGTAGGCTACAAGATCATCGGTGAAGGCTCTGGAGACGTTGAAAATTTCGGATCCCTGTGTACGACAAATAGAGAAGAAGAAATAAAAGAAAGAGAACGTATTAGATGCTTGAAACGCATCAATTAATTTTCGGCAAGCGTTAACGTACCGGATCTACTAGGTTCACGTCCTCTCCTTCGCTAAAATCCGTACGTTCCATGAGAATGAGGATTTCTGGCTGGGTATCTTCGGTGATATTATACTGCTCATGGTAAGCTGTTTGCAATTAGAAAACAGGATTGAGTGAGCTATTATTCATGACAGGACAAACACACGACACAGGAAGAAAAACGTATGCTGACGTAATTAAAATGCATAAATATACTTACTATCTTCAGCAATATCCGCAGGTGATCCACTCGGTGCCTCAAAGGTACTGTCCGTATTATCAATAAACTTGGGCATACAAACCGCACCTAAAATTCCAAAATATCAAAGCAACACAACACAAACATGTTAGAATTTCAAAGTTCGCGATTTAAAATCATCCAAAACATATCAAACATTTAAAAACCTACCCAACGGCCAAAAAACGAACCAAACCCCTAAGATCAGCCACTTGTACTTATTACAAATCGGTGCCCAGACCTTAGCAACTTCCACCTCCTGCATTCGTTCGTAAAAGCTCGGCTCGCTGGTCGCTTCGTTGGCAGCTAATCCATCAGCAGCATTGTAATACGACTGAGTTTGCATCAGCGTTTCACTTGCCGTATCGTCTTCGTTGGGTTTCGGTGACATGATCACTGGGTCCTTGCCTCTTCTTAATTATTAATAAAGAGGGTTTAATAGAGAGTGTGAGGATGAGGAGATTCAAAGGATGCAGGATTTGTGTGCGTGAAGTGTGGGAGTGAATGACACACAACCTTGGGAGTTCTTGTCCAAAAATTATAACCTGTGTAAATTATGCAGAATGCAGGGGGGTTACCAGCATGAATGCAGGTACGATCGATGTACGATGGCTCTCTAACTTTAGCTACGTGTGTGTGCGTAGGTGTGTGTGCGGTAATCAGGTAATTAGCTAGCTGCAAGAGCTACATAGTAGCAGCAGCAGCAGTTGAAACGTGCATAAAAATTACGTGCGAGAATCTCAGAGCGTTTAGGTCGTGCGTAACGCAAGATCCAGACTTTGTTATTTGGCTAAGTTAGGTTTTAGACGTTCGTAGACGTACCAATACTTTTTGCATGTGTGAATTTGCTTTCTTTTCACATACCGGTATATGAAACCAGGAAACGAGAGTGTGACGCAGCAAGCAGCAAGCAGCAAGCACTGTGTATCTGTGTGCCATGACTACTCGTATGGTCTGTGGTCCGTGCAACGTTCGAGTACAATGTACGTGTATTATTCATTCATGCATGATTGAAAGACATGAAAGCGAGAATTAAAGTCCTGGTATTTTATTAAAAATTGTGAATGAATGATGTCCAGGAGGTTGTCAGGTTTACAAAAGGAGGTATTGAGTCTTTATCGTACACTCCTGCGAGAAGCTCAGAAAAAGGATACTGCAGAAGATGTGATGGCGTACTGTCGAAAGGAATTTCGGAAAAAGTCATTGGATATTCCCAACAAGGATTTTCGTACGATTGAACATAACATCCGATCGGGGCATAAATTTGTGAAGTTGATGAAAATGCCTGGATTTCGATTTGCAAGCGGTAGTAAATGAGAGGATGTTGTTGGATTATTGTATGGTTGGTGGTTGGTACATGTTTCGTGTTCATTTCTATAATGATAACCCATCTTATGAGGATCAATGAATGGAAAAACAATCTCAAGTGGATTTTGAACTTTTATTTGATTTTTTTTTCGTGATGGTTTTATTCGCCGTCATATGCAGTAATGATGCTTACAAAATGGGTCAGTTACAACTTACAACTGGAAACTCTGAAACTCATCAAGAATCATGTGGAATAAGTTCCGCGCAAAACAACACATACACTGTACGCCGTTTCGGGAAGAGCAAATATTTATAAAGTAATAAACAGAAAAATCAGGAAAGATTATTAGCTAAAGGCTAGGGTATATGATATATGAGATATGAGTGCGTGACCTAGCAATCTCTTTTCATATTCTTTCATCGGAAAAGTGTCGTGATTTATTCTCATCCATTCATGCCATTGAGTATATATAAATATAGTACAATATTTGTGTTGCCACTGTGTGATGATAAGTAGTATGCAATACTCAGAGTAGTTTAAAATTTACTAGTGAAAATGGAATGTTCATCAGATGGAATGACGCAAAGAAACATTTATTGGTAGTTCCCTTTACTATGAACTACCGAACAAAACCAGGATAGATACAGAATACAATTTTTCCTTCAGCTTTCAAATTCTACGTCAAATAATAGTTGCAATACTTTTCTGGCATAAAGTGAGAAATCAAGTGCTTGCAATACTTGTCCTTCGAACGAATGAGAGTCTAGTGGATCGATGCATGGCAAATAAATTCGCTGGGTAGAAACATAGGGAATGTAAAATTCTTGACTTAACACGGTTGAGAGCAAGCAGATTACAACGGCAACCAACGATGCCAAACCATACTCACTTGCTGAAATCACCTTCCTTAGGTACAATGTAGCACCAAACAATATAAGACTAAATGTTATCGTGGCCGGAATGTATATGTAAGCGACCATACCACTTCCTTGCAGTGGATATCGTTCCTGTATACAAGGCCACCATTCATCATTATTCACACTTAGCTGTAATGGATACACAGATAGTAGAGCAATACCGCATATACCTGCCATAATTGACCAAGCTATTGCTCGAGTACTACCCGAGCTATCGTTTTTTGTTACATCCCAAGCCACCGAAACGAATGATATCGTGCACAGCAACGATACGAAAGTAACGCCAACATCTACACATCTGACAAAAAACCGGTGTGCGTGAAACATTTCAAAGTGCGGCATAAATCTCAGAATAAAGTAACATAAACAACATTGAAGAACCGCACATCTACGAAACGCTGGTCGGACATTCACCGGCGCTGAAGGGGCCATTTTATAACCCGCTAATGCATTGCACGTTGTACTTGTAACATATAGAATGACTCGAAATGGGATCTGATTCGAAAACAAAAATGGCTCGAGTCGACCCAATAGGCTATGACAGAAAATCAACTGCAGGCCGATACATGTGGAGATGAGCCCGCTGAGTCCATGCGGTAAGCGTTTCGAAGGCGACGACAACCAGTTGAGTCGAGACAATTTGGTAAAGCGATGGGATGATTTTTGTGACGGCATTAGGGTATCGTGTGAACATGGGTGTGATGTGTATGATGTTATGTGTGAGTGTGTGATGTGTGAGTGTGTGATGGAATTTAAGTTATTCATTTTCAGTTTTGTTCTGTTTCTTTTTTCTCCTGCTACCGGTACAGGCATCAGGCATACTAAGATACTAAGCAACGTACCAGTTAGTCATCATAGGCTTGATATCCAGATGACTCGTAGTCTTCCATTGGGTTGATTGTTTAGGAGTCTTAAAGACAGTATGCATCTTGATTGGTTCTCCTGATATACCATCGGTTAGCAGGATAGTATCGTAAAGTGTTAGAGCGGTTCACTGATCCGGTTTTTAGATTAGAACGGATTAGTGATAATGTGATAATTGGTGTAATATAATCTCTGTTTGCACCTTCACTACCATTAAAACCTTCAGCAAAAACAATACAATAGCTACCCTTTGGAACTATATGTTCACTAACATCAACTTGAAGCTTTTTTTTAAATTGAAATGAACTAAATTGCTTCGATTATTTCTACTGAAAGTTTTACTCTTTCTAACATCTGATTAATTTATATTTTTCTTGAAGGTTGATACTGACGATATGCTTTCCATGGATGACGTATCACATGTCCACTATATGATCTTTGTTCCGCAAACAATGTTCCGCAAACAACGTGTATAAGCCAACCTTTGGAACTATATGTCATCAACTCGAATACTATTTTTCATTAAGTTGGATTAGATTTTACTCTTTATTACAAAAATTGTTTTATATTTTCTTGAAGTTTGATACTGACGATGTATTTTTCATGGATAACGTATCATCTTTCCACTAAATGATTTTTGTTCCGTTTTGTTCTCCAAAACGCTCCTCGAGCAACGATGTATTACTATTGATATCATTTTCAAGCTCGGAAAGACGTTTGTATCCAAAGCTGATGTCTTTAAAATTCCTGAATAAGTTTCCTTGCGAAGGTTTTGCCTCATTGGTAAGTTTTTAAGAAAGCCAAAATCTGGGTTATTCGAGTACCTATGGTCTTGTTCCAGCTGATATTCTTAAGCAATACTGTGATCAACATTCAATGAAAGACTTCATTATTTCCGATATGTTGACCCATAATCACACGCATCGGATAGGTCAAAAGGTCAGTGCTCTTATAATCGTTTTTCGAGGTGAAGACGAGTAAATAGTTGCATGAACAAATGAAATCCTCGTATTACCTACAGCTCCTCTTGCTGATTTTTTTTAAGTGATTCATTTGTATTGAAGGTTTTTGAAGTCATGATAACGATTTTTCAAAATTTGAATATATTTCTTTAATGCATTTATGAATATGTATGTGTATAACTCAATATGCCAAGATTCAATCATTTATCGACGTGAAGATGATGACGCAGAACCATATGATCTTCCAATGCGAAAGTTATTTGATGAACCTCCCCGCATTCCTTTATTATAATTTCGTCTATTACTATATCTACCTCCCCTGCCTCTACTGTCATTCCGTGAAGTATGATTGTGATACCTGTGGTTTTTCTTCTGACGATAATTACGCGTCCACCCTTGTGGCAAATCGACGAAATGATCCCTCCCACCTGTTATAGTGCGAAAATCATTTATGCCCGGTATAACTTGACGCAATTTGCGCCACACAAATTCATTGACGCAACCATCATGTGCACAAGATTTAAACAAAAGCTTTGCATGCTCATACCGTTCCAGTTTATCATCCATCAGATTACATACTACTGAAAGTAGTATCGTGTACGTGTATGCATCCGGACGGCATTGGTTTGAGATAGAGAAAGTACCTCGTGCACTTTTATTACCACCATCATGACCATCATCACGAAGATTGCGAACCAATCGATCAAACACACGAAATGCTACCATTTTTGCCTCCACCTTCTCCTTCACATTATTGCTACGAGTAAAAGCACATGCATTCATAACGGCATTGAACGTATGCGTATTAGGACGCACAAGATTATCACCTTCCAACAAATCTTGGAGCATACGCTCGGCGTGTAATGCCGCGCCTGATCGTCCGCTCTTTGCCCAGGCATCAATCACGCATGTATGCGAACGCGTATTTGGTTTCACGTACCCACTACTTTTCATTTTTTGTAGTATACGTTCGGCGTCCTGACATGCACTTCGGTCATAGGGAGAACATTTGGCATAGGCATTGATAACGGTGTTGTATGTGTATGCATCCGGACGTACATCAATATTTCCACCATCGTAAAGTGCATCCATATGTGTCAATATCTCCTCGGCACGTCGAGCAGCCGTCGAATCCTGTGATGCGCTGCGTGCCCAGGCATCGATCACCGCATTGAAGGATATGCTATCCGGTTTAACGTTAGTGTTACCATGTTCATAAAGTGAATTCATCCAATTTAATATGTCTTCAGCATGAGAGGCATTGTTCGGTTCTTTTGATTTCGCCCAGGCGTCCAAAACGGTATTGAAATTAATTGTACTTGGACGAATGGCGTCATCGGTTCGTGCAACCATATTACACAAAACACGCTCGGCCTTGGCGGCTGCACCTGGTTCATTGCATTTTGCCAAGGCATTAATGACAGCATTGTACGTAAACGAGTTTGGTTTAACGTCGCAGTTTGTGCGAATTTGGGTTTCCATTTCAGTCAAGAGTTCGTGTGCTCTATCAGGAGCACCAGGTTTACCACTCTTCGCCCAACAATCAATTACTGATCGCATTGTTAATATAATTTTAAAGAGATAACTTGAGAACCAGCATATTGACTATCGGTTTGAATAAGCAAATGACAATGGCTACTTACCAGCTGTGTATGTAAAGGCATCCGGTCGCACGTCCATGCCATGCCGAGAACTCAACTCTTCCATCAATCGAAGCATCTCTTCAGCCTTGTCAGCGGAGTCGTACTCTTGACTTTTAGCCCATGCGTTGATCACTGTGTTGAAACTATATGTATTAGGGCGTAAGTCGCTATGTGCGACAGGATCGCTTTGATGTAAATGAATCATCTGCGCCAGAAGTTCGTCTGCTCGTGCAGCATTACCCGGCATAGAACTCTTTGCGTGACTATCGATAACAGCTCCATAAGTGACAACATTAGGCTTTACGCAGCTGTTCCCACTTTGATATAACTCATGCATCTCTTGTAAGAGAGCTTCGGCTTGTCTGGGTGCATCGACATTTTGGCTTTTCGCTAATGCATTGATTACTACATTGTAGGTTATCGTATCAGGCTGGACAAGACTATTGTACTCACGCATTTGGTTGAGAATTTCAAGGGCCTTCGGGGCATTCCCAATTTTTGCGTAAGAATGTATGACGGTGTTATAGGTATACTTATCAGGTTTCACGTCGACATTCCCCTGCCTGTAAAGTTGCAACATCCATTGCAAAATTTGTTCTGCTCGCTGCGCTGCATTCGCCATGTTTAAGTCAGTGCTTCCTGAAGAAGTTTGGATTTGACTTCCGTTAGTTGTGTCCGTGCGTGCCCATGCGTTTATGACGGCATTGAATATAGCAGTTGTTGGCTTTAGATGGGACGATACTGGAGTTTGCAGTATGTAAAGCTGATTCATATTTTGCAGAGTTGCTTCAGCACGGGTGGCGGCTCCTGAGATTCCGCTTTTTGCCCATGCATCAACAAGCTAACGAATATGACCATTTTTACGAAAAAAGTAAGAACAAGAATTACGATAAACGTATTAAAATATATGGTGTTCATACCACGGTGTACATTTTCGTTGTGAGTGGAGGGATACGTTTGTTCCCGGCTGCACGTTCCTCATTCAACCTAATTATCCACATTTCGACCATATTCGCTCCTTCTTCACTCTTTGTTTTGGCCCAGGCATTCATGATGGCCTTGTAGGGTAATGCAGCGGGATCAAGTTTACCTATTCCTGTCTCCTTGAGCTTATGATTCATACGCAGCAACCATTCGCGCTGATCAGATGTAGGCTGATTCTGAGAGCTAGACTTTGTATTGTAACTGCTTGAGCTCTTTTGCGGCAACAATAGGCTTCCGTTCATACTCCCGCTGCCCATAGGATCAATACTATAACTCGATGACATAAGATATGTAGAAACACCACTGTCGACGCTATTGTTGCTATTCGACAAGTTTGGGATATCGAATTTTCCAGCTGAAAGAAGTTGACTTGTTCCTCCAACAGAGGACGCAATACTAGAATCAGCTAAACTTGATGGAGTTGTGGGATTTTGATGATATCGAGCAGCAACGCCATAAGATCCCCCGCTGTTGTAACTCCGTTCCTCATCTTCACTATTATGAGTGTACTTATTCTTATTCTTATTACGTCTACCCTTTTTCTTAGAATTCTTCCTTATAAACAAACTGTCCATGGCTCTTTGAAGCGAAGTGCTTGTAGCAGTAGAAGAGGCGTAGCTAGTATCGTCAAAAGTGGGAAGGGTAGCAGGAAGATGTGCTGATGAACTTGTATTTCGTACCATGTTGTCTTTGCCTTGATGTTGATTATGCATTTAGTATAATTCGCGGATATGATGAGATGATCTCTGACAATTTTTCTTTGATATCTTGCCACTTCAAACAAGTCTTGTAAAACAGACAGGTTAGTTATGAATTTTGTTTGGCTAATGTTTATGAACAATGTTGTAACTCGTTAATGTCGTGATATTCTTGCAACCATGTAAACTACTATCTAAAATTTGTTGTACAATTGAATAAAAGTATCATATATATTAAACTCTCAGGTGTGTTGTGTAGATAATACTAGCGATGTGTGTTGTTGTGATATTAATACATCAACTGTTTTTGCGATGGGTGAAGTAGTGGGAAATTTTTTTTTGGCGGGTGGCGATATTTGCTAAGTAGACATCAGCGCTAAAAAGGGCACAGATTTCTGGGATAACCTATTTAACAAACTAATTTTAGTCGTGTATGGAGTTGCTCGAAATTCGATAAATAAAATACGAAAGTTATTACTTCAAAGTGTTACATGTGTACATGTATTCTTTGAGAAAACCCCCAAACTGTGCCTCAGAGAGTGCAACTTTCCCAAACTGTGCAGGTTACCGGCACATCCGAGAATGAACGTCTACTTAACATCTTTTCAATAAGTAAACTAATGCATTATTTTTCACCCACTCTTCCCTAATACGCTCGTAGACAACAAATTGTTGATGTGATACTTCGAAGTACATGCTACTGTGTCCATAATGGACGAAGATTCCATATTCCATGTCTCCTCCTCCCTCGTACAGCTCAAGCATTTTGTATCAAATCTACAATCGATCTCGTATGAAATGGATTTAGACCATTTTCTATTCGCTGCTACGAATTGGAAAAGCGCAGGCTGATTAACTTTTTGGATCTAGTTGCTGATAAAGTTGAATTACCGCTGGAGAGTAAATTTGTAATAACAAAGTCCATTTGGAATTGGCTTGCATTTGTGTACATTGACGATGATAATACAGAAAAAATTTGGTCAAAACAGATTTATGATGTTAGGCGGTCTAAATTATTCATGTGTGAGGAACCAAAATCTTCAGTGCGTTACCTTAGAAGTTGCTTGCGGTATTCCTAACAAGAAGATGCTTTTCACGATCATGGATCTATGGTCTGTCGTTTATCTTGGATACCTTCCAAACTTTCAAAAGAATAAGATCGAGATACGTCGTAAAGCTTATGGTTGTGAAGCACGACACTGTTAAAATCATTTGATCAGGGATATTCGGTTTTTGTTCGCATGATCTATACAGTATTATACCACCTCTATTTCATGGCACACCCCATATTTATGCATTCACTTTGACACTCCCGCTATGTAGCAAATACGTAAGAAATGTGCATCATCAAGTTCTTCGCGTCCTATACAGGAGGAACTCATCGACAGGATTGAACACATTAGTGCTTCCAAACTTCATGAATTTGGTAGGCTATGTGTCGAATGTCGAATCGACAGTAATTGTGAAAATGGGTCATAAACGAAACTGTAAAAACGAGTACGAACTTGTGAGGTTCGTTCTCGTTTCTTTGGTACCGTGTGGAACGACCTTGTCAGACTGAAGCCCGCGACTCTGCGTGCCTGAGCGCTCAACAAAGATACATTTACAGTAAATTACTAATGCATAATTTTCACACCTGATCTTTCTTGACAGGTCTAAGGCCATGCCATGTAAGATTTAAGCCATAAAAATGTATTTACCGGTACAGTTGAAGAAAAAATGAAGTTAGTTGAAGAGCATGCATGGCATGTATCATGTATCATCAACAATTTTTTTTATTCTTTACGCTTTTATTTTGTTAACTTCTACTAAATTTGTTGCCTATATAGTCTATTACATGTACAATGTACATGTGTATAGATAAAGGATTAGTTTATTAATTGAAATTATGCTAAGTAGACGTTTGTTTTCGGATTGCCGGTGATCGGCACATTTTGAGAAAGTTGCACTCTCTGAGGCACATTTTGGAGATTTTCTCATTATTCTTTGTTTGCTCATAAATATTTTGCTTACAATTTATATCGAGAATCGAGAAAGGATTGCTGGCTTTCATTCATTCCCGTGAACAATCAGAAAAATTGTTGCGCAACAATTATCTACATGTTCATATCAGTCGATTCGTAGAGACCTGTGACACATGACGTAAATGGAACAGAAATCGACCAGACAAACGCAAAACTTATCGGCGGATGACATTATTTTGTTTGACTGACAGTAAGTATGATTACTACAATAGTGAAGGGAACCTGTTCAAGACCTCTTCAGTATTATGGCTGATGCTGAGAACATCATCGACATAACACAATACGTAAGCATAATACTTAAAGCCATCTTCTTGAACCTCAGCTTTCATCCATAGGTCGGGGTCGGCCAGACATGGGGTATATCCCATATGACGCATGCAGTCTGCCAAGTGGTTCCTAAAACTTGCTCCACTCGATTTTAGGCCATAAATTGCCCTCACAATAGTTGCTTTCTTCCCTTGATCGGCTCCAAATTCAGGGCCAAGTATTGTCCAAATCTTCTCTTTCACAGGTGCTGTGATGTACGCATTCATAATATCAGCTGCCTTAAGCTCAAGATCATTGAGTGCGGCCAATAATAGTGCAATCGTAACTGTCTCCCTGCTAATCACGCTTGCATACGTGATAGTTGGGGGCGCATTTGTCATGTGTCCACCCGCCGCCAGTCTCGCTTTTCGGCGAAAGTCTTCCATTTTCACGTCAAAGATCATATGACACCTTACAAATTGATACCCAGGCGGCGGATCCTCATCGTCTGGCAATATGTTGAACGCAACTCGTACGTTCTTCATTTCCTTAGCAATAGCGTCAGCCCATACAGTATTCTTATTCGTTGCATCCATGGCCAAAGCTTCCTTGACTGAGGCCGGTACTCGGATACCCCATTTGTGAGTCTTCCTTTTGTCTTGTGACTGACGTTGTTTAACTGAAGA
>Ga0115008_10002947_pt1 | contig 14106 bp, 7 predicted proteins | sample FraStrMetagenome_FD_87164 | JGI IMG/M metagenome (GOLD analysis project Ga0115008, IMG submission 87164) | Marine eukaryotic phytoplankton communities from Arctic Ocean - Fram Strait ARC3M Metagenome | ecosystem: Environmental > Aquatic > Marine > Oceanic | place: Fram Strait | collected 2012-06-18
ACCATCGCTTCGTTTCAATTTACAAATCAAAACAGAAAATTAATTCGGAATAAAGATTTTGAAGGAAAGATTTATGTTGCAGATTTTTTCTTTACAACATGTCCAAGTATTTGTCCTCTTTTAGCTAAAAATATGGCTGCTATTCAAGAAAGTTATAAAAATGATGATGATATTTTATTGCTTTCACATTCTGTAATGCCCTGGGAAGATACGGTTCAAAAAATAAAAGAATACGCAATAGAAAAGAAAGCAATTGATAGGAAATGGCATTTAGTAACAGGAGATAGAGATGAGATTTACAATATTGCAAGAACCTCTTATTTTGCTGATGAAGACTTTAAGAATACAAATGATAAGAGTGCATTTATTCATACAGAAAATTTTGTTTTAGTCGATAAGAAAGGAAGAATTAGAGGGGTGTATAACAGCACATTGGGATTAGATATTCAACGTTTAAAACGGCATATAGAAATTCTGAAAAAAGAAAAAAATTGACTGTGTATTGGAAGGTAGATGTCTATTGAAAAGTAGGCTGGCCTAGTGTTTTTAAATAAGATTTTTAAAGAATAATATTTACCTCAATTTCCAAAGAAATGTTAAATGTTGTTTGAACTTCTCTTTGTATCTTCTTTGCTAGTTGATAAATTTCTTCACCAGAAGCATTCCCATAATTAACGAGAACCAGTGCTTGCTTTTCATGTACACCATAAGTACCAAAACGCTTGCCTTTCAATCCAATTTGTTCAATTAACCAACCGGCAGGAACTTTTATTTCTTGATCAGAAATTTGGTAACAAGGAACCTTTGGAAATTCCTTTTGAATCTTTTCAAAATGGGTTTTAGAAATAACAGGATTTTTAAAGAAACTACCACTATTTCCAATTTTTTTAGGATCTGGTAATTTAGACTGACGAATTGCAATTACAGCTTCAGAAACATCTTTTAAAGACGGTTTAATGACTTTTTTTGAAGCTAATTCGGTTTCAATAGCTCCGTAAGAAGTATTTAGGTTATGTTCCTTTTTTGTGAGTTTAAAACCTATAGAGGTCAACACATATTTGCCTTTTACTTCGTTTTTAAAAATGGAGTTTCTGTATCCAAATTGGCATTCTTCTAAAGAAAATGAAACTAATTTTCCTGTTTTAATTTCAACAGCTTCAACTTTTGTAATGGTGTCTTTAACTTCTACACCGTATGCACCAATATTTTGTATTGGACATGTACCAACACTTCCAGGGATTAGAGATAAATTTTCAATTCCGCCATAATTATTAGACACACACCACAAAACAAATTTGTGCCAATTTTCGCCAGCATTAACAGTCAAATAGATATCATTATGGTTTTCACTATCTACAGAAATTCCTTTAATATCAATATGGACAACAAGTTTTTCTATATCTTTTGTAAGCAACATATTGCTTCCTCCAGAAAGTAAAAATATGTTTTTTTCTATTTTTAAAAGTTGTTGTAATTCATATACAGAAGTTACAGAAATAAAGCGTTTCGCCTGAACAGAAATACCAAACGTATTGTATTCTTTTAGCGATATGTTTTCTTGAATATTCAATTAATCTTTATATACTTTTAAGGCTTCTTTTAAAATATGAATAGACTTTAATAGGCTCTCTTCATTTAATACATAAGCAATTCTAATTTGATTTAAACCTACTCCAGGAGTTGAGTAAAAGCCAGCAGCAGGAGCTACCATAATAGTTTCTTTATTTACATCAAAAGATTCTAAAAGCCATTGTGCAAAATGGTCAGAATTTTTAACTGGCAATTCAACAATACAGTAAAAAGCACCTTTTGGTTTTGCAACTTTAACACCTTCTATTTTTTGCAAACCCTCAACTAAAATATTTCTTCTTTTTACATATTCTTCGGTTACTTCTTCAAAATAACTTTGTGGTGTGTCTAAAGCGGCTTCTGCCGCAATCTGTGCTAATGTAGGCGGGCTTAATCTGGCTTGTGCAAATTTTAAAGCTGTTTTTATAACTTCTTTATTCCTAGAAACTAGACAACCTATTCTAGCTCCACACATACTATATCTCTTAGAAACTGAATCTATTATAATTGTATTCTCATTTATATCTTCTTCTTGTAAAATTGAATAATGTTCAATTCCATCATATGCAAACTCTCTGTATACTTCATCAGCAATTAAAAATAAATCGTGTTTCTTAACAATTGTTGCTAGTTTTTTAATTTCTTCTTTACTGTATAAATATCCAGTTGGGTTGCCTGGGTTACAAATTAATATTGCTTTGGTTTTTGAGGTAATTAATTTTTCAAATTCTTCGATGGGAGGTAAAGAGAAATTATCTTCAATTTTAGAAATAACAGGAACTATATTTACACCAGATGATGTAGAAAAACCATTGTAATTTGCATAAAAAGGTTCTGGTATAATTACTTCATCATCAATATCCATGATACTTCCAAAAGCAAAAAGAAGCGCTTCAGAACCACCGGTTGTTACAATAATGTCATCATGTTTTACATGAATATTATGTTTGCTGTAATAGGTTGAAATTTTACTTCTATATTCTTCAGAGCCCTCAGACCTTGAATAGGCAATAACATTTAAATTATTAGATTTTATTGCTTCTAATGCAACTTCAGGTGTTTTAATATCTGGTTGACCAATATTTAAATGAAAAACAGTTTTTCCTTGTTTGTATGCTTTTTCAGAATAAGGAACTAATTTCCTAATTGGAGATTCTGGCATTGCATGTCCTTTTTTTGATATAGAAGGCATTCGTTTTAGTTTTAAAATTTGTACTGCAAATTTGCAAAATATTTTTTACTTTTTGTTATAGATTTTTAGGTTCTTTGAGAACTCCTTAAAGGTTAAAATTAACTAAATAAAAACAAAATGATACATGATAAGTTGTATATTTATTTTGTTAAACTTAATTACCCTTGAAAAGATTATATTCTATTTTATTTTTTACAAGTTTTCTCTTTATTTCTGAAGCCAATTGTCAAACCAGTTTTCGTTTTTTAAATTCAACAAAAGTAAAAGAGCGAATAAAATTTAAATTAATTAATAATATTATCGTAATTCCTGTCGAGGTAAATGGAAAAAAGCTTTCTTTTATTTTAGATACAGGTGTAAATAAAACAATTCTATTTAACCTCTCTCAAAACGATAGTTTAGGACTTAAAAATGTTAAAAAGGTTCAACTTCAAGGTCTTGGATCAGGAGATCCAGTAGATGCCTTATTATCTTTGGGAAACAGGTTTAAAATTCAAAATATTAGCAGTGAAAATCAAGGTATTTATGTGATTTTAAATGACTTTTTTAATCTTTCTAGTAAAATGGGTATTACCATTCACGGTATAATTGGTTTTAATTTATTAAAAGATTTAATTATTAAAATTAATTATAAATCTAAAAAAATAGATTTTTACAACCCTACAATGTTTCAATATAAAAAATGTAGAAACTGCGAAGTGTTTCCCATACAATTTTACAGAAGAAAACCTTACATAAATACAAAAGTACAATTAGATACTATTGGTAATGAATTATTAGATGTAAAACTATTAGTTGATACCGGTGGTAGTGATGCGGTATGGCTATTTGAAAATTATAAAGAAGAAATTAAAACGCCTAAAATTTATTTTGATGATATTTTAGGAGAAGGTTTAAGCGGTTTAATTTATGGAAAACGAAGTAGGATACCAAAATTAAAATTAGGCAAATTTATAATAGAAAAACCTACTGTTTCATTTTTAGATTCTGTGTCTACATATCATGCTAGAAAGTTTAAAGAGCGAAACGGAAGTATTGGTGGCGATATTTTAAAAAGATTTAAAGTATGGGTTGATTATCCGAATAAGAAGATTACTCTTAAGAAAAATGGTTCTTTTTCTAAAGGTTTTAACTACAACATGAGTGGTTTAGATATCGTTTATAATGGCAAGCAATTGGTAAAGGAAAAAGTGGTTCAGAGTTATTCTGATTCTTATGGCAGAGAAATTGAGAATAATGCCAATTCTATAAATTTTATAACCAGGTATTTTTTTAAGTTTAAACCTTCATATAAAATTAATAAGGTTCTTAAAAATTCTCCATCAGATAAGGCGGGATTATTAGTTGGTGATGTAATTTTAAAAATTAATGGGAAAAAAGCGCATGAATTTAACTTAAATCAAATTATGTATAAATTTAGAGAAAGGGATAACAATAAGATAACAATGCAGATTGATAGAAATGGAAGGAAAATGGAATTTAAGTTTCGTCTAGAGAAAAAGATATAATTAATTTACAGAGAGCATACTTTTTTCTTTTTCTAAAGAAATACCTTTTGTAACATATCCTTTAATCCTCAACTTCTTTCTTGGGTTTTTAGCATTAGAAAAAATAGTAATCACTTTAGAAAAACCACCAGTTTTTTTTGTATCATAAGATACTTTAATTTCCCCTTTTTCAAAGGGCATTATTGGTTTTTTTGGAGTTTCAGGAATTGTACAGCCACAAGAAGATTGTATGTTTTTTATAAGAATAGGTTGTTTACCAACATTAGTAAAAATAAATGTTCGAACTCCATTTGCATTTTTTTTAATTTTACCATAATTAATTATTTCTTTTTCAAATTTAAACTCTTGAGCAGAAATTCCAAGTGAAAATAACAATCCAAAAACTAAAAAAAAACCTTTATTCATACTACAAATTTACAAAATTTTTATCAGTAAAAAATCAACTACTAATTTTCTCTTCATAATAGATAATTGTATTTTTGCCTATTAAATATAAAAAGGAGACCAAAGTATGACAATTCCATCGAAGTATGATGCAAGCCAAGTAGAAGACAAATGGTATAGTTATTGGATGAAAAACAATTATTTTCACTCTACACCAGACGAAAGAGAGCCTTATACAATTGTAATTCCACCTCCAAATGTAACTGGAGTTTTACACATGGGTCATATGTTAAACAATACGATTCAAGATGTATTAATAAGGCGTGCACGTTTATTAGGTAAAAATGCTTGTTGGGTTCCAGGAACAGATCATGCGTCTATAGCAACAGAAGCAAAAGTTGTTGCTAAGTTAAAAGAACAAGGCATTTCTAAAAGCGATTTAACACGTGAAGAGTTCTTACAACATGCATTTGACTGGAAAGATCAATACGGAGGAATTATTTTAGAGCAATTAAAGAAGTTAGGAGCTTCATGTGATTGGGAGAGAACTGCTTTTACAATGGATCCAGAAATGTCTGAATCTGTTATTAAAGTTTTTGTAGACTTATATAACAAAGGTCTAATTTATCGTGGTTATAGAATGGTAAATTGGGACCCTGAGGCAAAAACTACATTGTCTGACGAAGAGGTAATTCATGAAGAAAGACAGGGAAATTTATATTATTTAGAATATAAAATTGAAGGGTCAAAAGATACCTTAACAATTGCAACAACAAGGCCAGAAACAATTTTTGGTGATACTGCAATTTGTATCAACCCAAATGATGAACGGTTTACACATTTAAAAGGAAAGAAGGCTATTGTGCCTATATGCAACCGTGTTATTCCAATAATTGAGGATGAGTACGTTGATATTGAATTTGGTACAGGTTGTTTAAAAGTAACGCCTGCACACGATGAAAATGACAAAAATTTAGGAGACAAACACAAATTAGAAGTAATTGATATCTTTAATGACGATGCTTCTTTAAACTCTTTCGGTTTGCATTACCAAGGAAAAGATCGTTTTGTTGTTCGAAAAGAAATTTCTAAAGAGCTAGAAGAAAAAGGTTTTTTAGTAAAAACCGAAGTGCACATTAATAAAGTAGGAACCTCAGAAAGAACCAAAGCAGTTATAGAACCAAAACTGTCTGATCAATGGTTTTTAAAAATGAAAGATCTAGCCAAGCCAGCTATTGATGCAGTTTTAGGTGAAGATACTACTATTAATTTATATCCAAAGAAGTTCGAAAACACCTACCGCCATTGGATGGAAAACGTTCGAGATTGGAACATCTCTCGTCAACTTTGGTGGGGGCAACAAATACCAGCTTATTTTTACGGAGATGGAAAAGAAGATTTTGTTGTTGCAGCGAGTAGGGAGGAGGCTTTAGTGTTGGCCAAAGAGAAAACAAAGAATACTTTGTTGTTAGCATCCGATCTTCGTCAAGATAAAGATGCACTAGATACTTGGTTTTCTTCTTGGTTATGGCCAATGTCTGTTTTTGACGGAATTAGAAATCCCGAAAACGAAGAAATTAAATATTATTACCCAACAAATGATTTGGTTACTGGTCCGGATATTCTTTTTTTCTGGGTAGCAAGAATGATTGTTGCTGGTTATGAATATAAAGATGAAAAACCTTTTCAAAACGTCTATTTAACAGGTTTGGTTAGAGATAAACAAAGACGAAAAATGTCTAAATCTTTAGGAAACTCTCCAGATGCTTTACAATTAATTGAACAATATGGAGCAGATGGTGTAAGAGTTGGACTTTTATTGAGTTCTGCTGCTGGAAATGATTTAATGTTTGATGAAGATTTATGTCAGCAAGGAAAAGGGTTTGCAAATAAAATTTGGAATGCTTTTCGTTTGATTAAAGGTTGGGAGGTAGATGCTAATTTACCACAACCAGAAACTTCAAAAACTGGTTTAGCTTGGTATGAAGAGAAGTTTCAAAAAACCTTAGCAGAAATAGAAGATCATTTTTCTAAATATCGCCTATCTGATGCTTTAATGACAATTTATAAATTAATTAATGATGATTTTTCTTCATGGCTTTTAGAAATTGTAAAACCTGCATACCAAAAACCGATAGATAAGAAAACGTTTGATGCTATTATTCAGGTTTTAGAAAACAACTTAAAAGTATTACATCCATTTATGCCATTTTTATCTGAAGATATTTGGCAGTACATAACAGAAAGAACGCCAGAGGAAGCATTAATTATTGCAAAATATCCAATAGTTAAAGATTTTGATTCAGCAATAATTACAAATTTTGATTTTGCAACAGATGTAATTTCAGGAATTAGAACTGTTAGAAAAGATAAAAATATTTCCTTTAAAGATGCTGTAGAATTGTTTGTAATTGACAATGAAAAGATTACAAAAGGTTTTGATGCTGTTATTCAGAAGTTAACAAATGCTTCTGTTATAAACTATGTGTCAGAAAAAGTAGAAGGCGCATCGTTTAGAGTAAAATCTAATGAATATTTTGTTCCTATTTCTATTGATACTATGGATGTTGAAGCAGAGATAACCAAATTAGAAGCAGAGTTGAAAAGAGCAGAAGGTTTTTTATTCGGAATTTCAAAAAAGTTATCTAATGAGCGTTTTGTGGCAAATGCACCAGAGCAGGTAATTACTTTAGAACGTAAAAAAGAATCGGATACTCAAGCCAAAATAGAAATGATTAAAAATAGTTTGGCCTCTTTAAAATAAAGAATTAGAAATACTATTTAAAACAGGTGCTATAATTTTTATAGCACCTGTTTTTATTTTAGTGCTTCTTTTAAAATTGTAATTGGATGTTTTGCAAGGCGTTTTGTCCCATCAAAAATTTGATGTCTACAACTCGTTCCTGCAGCTACAATTTCTGTATCAGTACTATAATTTCTTACTTTTGGAAATAAGGTGTCTTCCCCCACTTGCATACTAACATCATAGTGTTCTTTTTCATAACCAAAAGAACCAGCCATTCCGCAACACCCTGAACTTATAATGGTTACAGAATAGTGTTCTGGAATATTTAAAATTTGAAAACTTGCATGCGTTCCAGACAATGCTTTTTGATGACAATGACCGTGAATTTTTAATGTCTTTGCCTCTGAAGTAAAAACAGAAGTATCTAAATTTCCTTTTTCGTTTTCTTTTGCTAAGAACTCCTCAAAAGTAAAAACATTTTTAGCAATTTTTTCTGCGGATTTTTTATCGTCTGCTAAACGAATATACTCGTCTCTAAAAGTTAAAATTGCAGAGGGCTCAACACCAATCAAAGGAGTTTCTTCAGTTATTATATTTTTAAAGGTTTCAATGTTTAAATTACAAACAGACTTTGCCTCCTTTAAAAATCCTTTAGAAATAAAACTTCTTCCAGATTCCTCATGATCTATAATTTGTAAACTATAGCCTAATTTTTCTAGTAGGTAGAAGGCATCTTTACCAATTTCTACATCGTAAAAATTAGTAAACTCATCACAAAATAAATAAACAATTTTAGTGTTTTTTGATTTTGTCTGTTTTTTATACCAACTCTTTAATGTCTTTGATGCTAATTTTGGTACACTTCTTTTTTGAGCAACACCCATAACAGATTTCGCTAAAGAGGTACTTAAAACCAAATTTGTAATTGAAGGAGCAATACTTCCTAGTTTGTTGTATTTTACATTGTTTGCAAATAATTTACTTCGAAAAGAATAGCCGTTTGTTTCTTGATATTGGTATAAAAACTCTGCTTTCATGGTCGCAATATCTACATTGCTTGGGCATTCTGAAGCACATGCTTTACAGCTTAAACACAAATCAAAAACTTCTTTTAATTCTTTGTGATTAAACTTATTTGCCTCTTCAGAATTTGTTAAAAATTCACGCAACGTATTTGCTCTCGCTCTGGTGGTCTCTTTTTCGTTTTTTGTAGCTCTGTAACTTGGGCACATTGTTCCACCAGCTTCAACAGGTTTTCTGCAATCTCCAGAACCGTTGCATTTTTCAGCTAATTTTAGAATTCCTTCACTATCAGAAAAATCTTGAATGGTTTTTATTTCGGGCTCTTTTCTATCCACTTCATAACGCAAGTTTTTATCCATAGAAAAAGCATCTGTAATTTTGCCTTTATTAAAAACATTATTTGGATCAAAAGCTTTTTTAATTCGTCTTAAGAGTTGGTAGTTTTGTTCGCCAATCATTAACGGAATAAATTCTGCACGTACAATTCCATCGCCATGTTCTCCACTAAAAGAACCTTTATATTTTTTAACTAAGGCTGCTGTTTCTGTGGTAATTTTTCTAAATAATACTACATCTTCCTTTTTCTTTAAGTTTAAAATAGGGCGTAAATGAAGTTCTCCAGCTCCAGCATGGGCATAATAGACAGCACTTTGCTGGTATGTATCCATAATTTGGGTAAACTCTTCAATATAATTTGGCAAATCTTCTAGCGCAACAGCTGTGTCTTCAATACAGGCAACTGCTTTTTTATCACCCACCATATTTCCTAGCAAACCCAAACCTGCTTTTCGTAAATAATGAACTTTTGCAATATCGTTACCGTAAACTTTTGGATGATGATATCCGAAGTTGTTTTTCTTTAAATCAGCAATTAAATGGTCTGCTAAAATTTCAGCTTCTTCAATAGTGTTTGCAGATACTTCTAACATTAAAACGGCTTCAGGGTCTCCTTGTAAAAAGAATCTATTTTTAGAAATATCTCTATTATTTTTAGTGCAATCTAAAATGGTTTTATCCATCAATTCACAATTGTACAAACTATGCTTCATTGCAGTAACGGTGGCTAATAAACTCTCATTAATACTTGTAAAATGAGAACATACCATAATACTTTCTGTGGGAGGCACATTATCTAATTGCAAAGTAATTGAAGTAGAAAAAGCCAGCGTACCTTCACTACCAGATAAGAATTTTGCAATGTTTATAGTGGGTTCTGTTCCACCAAATAAATCAGAAGTTAACAATTCATCTACAGCATATCCAGTATTTCTTCTATGGATAATTTCTTTTGGGAATTGTTCTTTTATTTCTTGTTGATTTTCTTCTAAAGACAGCTCTCTATAAATTGATTTGTATATTTTACCTTCTTGCGAGTTTTCTTTTGTTTTTTGTATGAATTCTTCTGAGGTTATTTCTTTAAAAACTGCGGTACTTCCATCGCTTAAAACAGCATCAATTTTTAAAACTTTATCTCGGGTTACTCCATATTTAATAGAAGTGCTTCCAGAGGAGTTGTTACCAACCATGCCGCCCATCATACACCGGTTAGAAGTGGAGGTGTTAGGGCCAAAAAACAGTCCATAAGGTTTTAGAAAAACATTTAAAGAATCTCTAACAACACCTGGTTCTAAAGTAATTGTTTTTTGCTGCTCATCAAAAAGAAGAATATTTGTAAAATATTTAGAAACATCAACTATAATTCCATCTCCAACACATTGTCCTGCTAAAGAGGTTCCTGCTGTTCTTGGTATTAAGGTCGTTTTGTTTTGCGAAGCAAAATCAATTAAAAGAGTAATGTCTTTTTTATTTTTTGGAAATGCAACTGCAAGAGGAATTTTCCTATATACAGAGGCATCTGTAGCATATAACGTTTTGTGTAAATTATCGAAAAGGACTTCTCCTGCAAGAGAAGAATTTAAATGTTCTAAAGTAGAATTAAGTATCATTTTTTTATTTCATTAAGCTTATAGCTGCTTCTGCACATCGTTCTCCATCCATAGCAGCAGATACAATACCACCAGCATAGCCACCCCCTTCTCCACAAGGAAATAAACCTTCTATTTGTGTATGTTCTAAATTTTCTTTTCTTGGAATGTTAACAGGAGATGAAGTTCTAGATTCTACTCCAACAATATTTGCTTCGTTTGTATAATAACCATGCATTTTAGTTCCAAATGCAGCAAAACCTTTACGCAGTCTACTACCAATAATTTTTGGTAAAAGAGAGTGTAGTGGAGCCGATTTTAATCCTGGTTGATAGGAGGTTTCATTTAAATCCTTCGAAATTTTTCCATCCACAAAATCGACCAATCTTTGCGCAGGAGCTGTTTGTGTTCTTCCGCCAGCATAAAATGCTATTTTTTCTAAATCTTTTTGAAACTCTAAACCTTTTAAAGCTCCAAATTCTTCATATTTTTTAAAATCTTTATCAATATCTAATTCAACTACAATTCCTGAATTTGCAAATTTATTATTCCTTCGAGATGGCGACATTCCGTTTACAACAATTTCACCATTTGCGGTTGCTGCAGGGACAATAAATCCTCCGGGGCACATACAAAAAGAATACACACCTCTATTGTTTGCTTGATGCACTAAACTGTAGGCTGCAGCGGGTAATAATTCGTCTCGTTCACCAGGACAATGATATTGAATTTGATCTATTATTTCTTGCGGATGTTCTACACGAACGCCCATTGCAAAAGACTTTGCTTTTAACGCTATTTTATTTTTATGTAATAATTCATAGACATCTCTTGCAGAATGGCCTGTTGCCAAAATAACAGAATTTACCGTTATTTCCGATCCATTTTGTATTTGAATTGCTTGTATTTTATTTTTCTTAATGATAAATTCTTCAACTTTGGTTTCAAAATGAATTTCACCACCAAATTTTAAAATGGTTTCACGAATATTTTGAATAATCTTTGGTAGCTTATTGGTTCCAATATGTGGGTGTGCATCAATTAAAATTTGTTCTGTAGCTCCATGAAAAACAAGGTTTTCAAAGATTCGCCGAACATCGCCACGTTTTAAACTTCGGGTGTATAATTTTCCATCAGAATAGGTTCCTGCACCTCCTTCTCCAAAGCAATAATTAGAGTTTTCATTAACAATATGTTCTTGGTTAATTGCTTTTAAATCTCTTCTTCTGTCTTGTACATTTTTTCCACGTTCTAAAACAATAGGTTTGTATCCTAATTCAATACAACGCAATGCAGCATACATGCCAGCAGGTCCAAATCCAATAATATGAATTTCTTTAGCCTTAGAGACTTCTTTATAGTCAAAATGATATTCAGATTCTTCAGGAATGGTTTCTTGGATATATACAGCAACTTTATAATTAAAGATGATTTCTTTTTTTCGAGCATCTATTGATTTTCGAAGAACTTTTACTGCGGAAATTTCTTTTTTATCAAGGCCTAATTTTTTAGAAGCTTTGTACAAAAGAATATTTTCTTTGCGTTCTTCAATTAAATTTACTCGAATTTGAATTTCTTTAATCATAGTACAAAAATAGGTAAATTAAAAAACAGATTAAGAATAATTCTTAACCTGTTTTTATTTTTTAGACAGAGCCCCTAATCTCTATCTAAATCATGAAATAAATTACTTATCAGTGCTGTGATCTTTGTATTAGCATTGTTTTTGTAAAAATATTTCCATCTGTTAATACTTTCACAATATAAGCACCTTCTCTGAGTCTATAATAGCCCATTCGTACTTTATTTTGTCCGTATCGTACTCTAATATATTTTCTTTGTATAATTCTTCCGTAAATATTGTAAAGTAGAACAGTTGCATCTTTTTCTAAATTTTTAACTTCTACATTAAATATTCCTTCTGAAGGATTCGGGTATAAAGATAGTTCTACAGCTGGTTCAATTACGATATCGTCTTCAGTGATACAAGTAGCATTACAACCACCTATTGTAGCACCTCTTCTTAAATAGTAATCAACATAAGACTTCTTCACATCAACTTCTTTGTAAACGATAGTTCCATGCTTCTTTTGACGTGTACAAATTTTCACTTTATCTTTATTCCCATGATGCCCGTGATGGCCATGACGTTCTTTATATCCATACTGATTTTTGCTAGCTCTAGCATCTATCACACATACTTCAATTGAGTCAGAAGTAGCACATCCATTAGAGTTTGTTACAGTAACAGTGTACGTTGTTGTAAATTTAGGACTTACTTTCGGTAATCTTTCATTAGAGAAAACAGTTCCATTTTCGTCTGTCCATTCATAGGCAAACCCTTTACCACCTGTAACTACTGGACATAGGTGAACACTTTCTTTGTATCCCAAGAAAATTGTATTTTTCTTTTGACCATAAGCTAAAGTAAAGTCTTGTATACTAACTTTTGGTTTATCTCCTAAGACTGTAATTGTAACAGGTTTTGTTGTTGTATTTCCACTTTGGTCTGTTACCGATACATTTACAATATTTTCACCTAAATCATCACAACCAAAGGTATCCATATCTAAGGAGTAACTTTCTATACTACAGTTGTCGCTAGTTAGTATAGTTCCGTCTGGAACAGGCAACTTGTCACAATCTGTAATGTCTAAATTAAAGTCTCCTTGAGCCCATCTACCACGTCTGTTTTTATAGTAGAACCATCCGCTTAATCCTAAATTAGCGTTTTGTAAGTTAGCACCATCACCTACTTGGAAGCCATATCTTTTGTTAGAAGGTGCGTGATATATCATTGTTTCTTTACCCGCATTTATTCCTGCTCCTGTAATCTTACTCCCTTCTGCCATTTCATAATACATCCAATCTTTATATTTAGATCCAGTTCTCCATCTATTGCCTTTATAACGTCTTCCAAGAGCAGACCATTCTGTCCAGTTTCTTGCATTTTCTAAGTCTAAGGTAACAATCCATTTATCGTTAGGATTTTTAGTATTTACTAAGGTTCCTGTAACGGTTGCTGTACCATCTAAATTTTTAACCAAGCTTCCTTGGTTTTGATCAAAAATAAATCGAGCACTTCTTCTATGATGTCTTTCTTGATTATCATCATCATGTTGAACAATATCCTCATTCTTAAGAATAGCATCATTTTCTTCTTTAGCATCAGCTTTATGATAATTGTTTGCATTGCCATAGTTGCTTAAATACATTGCATGATGTTTAGCTGCGCTAACAGTACATTGGTCTCCTCTTACAACATCATCTTCTGTTAATAATAAAACATCTTCCGGTGTTATTGTTGCAGCACCATTTGCATCCAATTCTACAGATATATTTCGAGTTCCAACTATAGGCGCAATGGTATCTACTACAGTTACAATTGCTTGTTCTGAGGCTGTGTTTCCGTTGTTGTCAGTAACTGTTAAAGTTACTGTGTTCTCACCTAAATTAGAACAATCAAAAGAAGCAATGTCTATTGCTATAGAAGCAATTCCACAGGCATCGTTTGAGCCATTGTTTATTGCTTGTGCAGTAGTAGTGCCTTCTCCGTTTTCATCCAAAGAGACTGTAATTGCTTGTGTTAGTACTGTTGGTAGCGTAACATCATTTACAGTTACCATTGCGGTTGTAGATGCTGAGTTTCCACTTGCATCGGTTACCGTTAAAGTTACCGTGTTTTCTATACCAATATTAGCACACGTAAAGTTTACCATATCTAAAGATGTTGTGAAAGAACAATTGTCTGAAGACCCA
>Ga0115008_10002948_pt1 | contig 14105 bp, 1 predicted proteins | sample FraStrMetagenome_FD_87164 | JGI IMG/M metagenome (GOLD analysis project Ga0115008, IMG submission 87164) | Marine eukaryotic phytoplankton communities from Arctic Ocean - Fram Strait ARC3M Metagenome | ecosystem: Environmental > Aquatic > Marine > Oceanic | place: Fram Strait | collected 2012-06-18
GAACGAGTCGGCGGCATCGGAGACGGTCGACGGGATGGAGACAGCGGCGTCGGAGACCTCCCTGGTCTTGGTGATGGAGGTGGACCCGAACGACTCGTAGGTGACGAAGGCTCGCGCGTTCTGGGCGACGGCGTCGGCCTGGGTCCACACCGCGTACCCGGGCCGCTGCTCGATGCACATCTCGGCCTGGATCGGCAGCCTCTCCTTGGGGATGTCCGAGGTGATGTTTCCGTTGGGGTCGATGCGGGCGAGTGAGCATACGCCGGCCGGGCCGCCGGGTGCAGGCTTCAAGACCTTGGTGGCGAGTGGCGTCGACGAAGTCGTTTCGTTGTGCCCGACATGCCTCCTCACAGCAAAAGCGCCCACCCGCAGCCTCAGTGCGGCGTCCAGGAGCATCCTCTCCTGCTCCTGCTGGTTGGTCACGCCGGGTTCGGCGATCGCTTGGGCGGGCTCGGCCTTGGGTGGGTCGTCGAGCTCGAAGTCAGGTACTCCGGGGCCCGACGCGTTCTGTTTGCATGTAAGAGGCGTGCATGCCTCAGGGTCATGGTCCGAGTGGCAAGGTCGATCGGGTTTGTCAACTGCGTGTATCTTTTGGAAGCGGTCGGGATCTAGGGAGTCTCGACTCACCTCAGGGCCGAACGACGGGCCGTGGGGGTCGTTGTCGTCGGCGAGAATGGACTCGATGAAGGGCTGGTCAGGCGTGCTTTGCTGGAGGTTGGGCCTGTGGGCGTACGCGCGCCGCGGTGTGATGTGGGAAGCTATGATTCCGCTTTCCTCTGCTTGTGAAGTGCAACGCCTAGGTAGCGGCATGCTGCGAGACATACATCTCGAGGGTGGTGGAGAACGGTTGGAGTCGCAAAGCTTCTCGTGCTGTGTGAGTCTGATGGCGCGTGTACGGGCGAGTCGGGCGCACATGTGCTCGGTGTCGTCCTTAGTGACCACTATCTGGTCGGCGGTGTACTTGGGATCGGTCTCGGGGGAGCGGTAGGCAGGCATAGTCGTCATCTTAATTCAGAGGCTCTGTCGTGCGTTTGAGAATTGGGATCGTTAGCCTCACCAGCACAACGCGCAAGTTACAGGCTACAGGCTAATCTACAGGCTAACCTAAAGACTAACTTACTCACACTCGGTAACTGGGTCCGGGTCGCTGGCCGCTCTCGCGTCGCTCTCACTCTTGCGAGTGAATCGCGAGCGCGCAAGGCGCCCTACTGGTGTTGTGGATGTGGTGATAGTTCCCCGGGGGGAATAAGGTAGGGAAGAGCGGGATACGTCTCGATCTTTAGATCGAGAAGACGACAGCCCGACCGCCCCAACCTCTCGTACGGGCTTAGCTTTAGAAGCAGGTGGTGCGTAGAACGTGACGGTTAGATAACACGCGTCACGTCACACCCCCCACCTTAAGCGAGCACGACCCGGGCTCGAACTAGATCCGCCGGCCGAGATATTCTTTGTACAATGCATCGCCTGATGCATACGCTACCCAAGGGTTTACAGTAGCGCAGCTCACACCAACCACGGTGTGCGGCGGGCGTCATATTGTCTAAAGCACATCTTTGCGGGGGACCTAGGGGCACCGGAGTAGAAGACGTCGCATGAACTTCGGCGATCGCAGTAAAGCAGAGGAAAGCGGGTGACACGCGCTACCCGTTTCTTCGGAACGTCTTTTACTTAGGGGTAAGGATTCCTCTGTTTTTGACAACAGAGGTTCGAGAAAGTTCGTGTGGGCACGTACAAGACCCCCTTTCTCTAACGCGGGTGGTAGGTGTGGAGAAGGGCGCGCTACCCTGAGGGGGAGGGCGGGTCGACAAGTGTCTCTTCCAAGGGCATTGGCCGAAAGATCCAAACATCGATTACCGTCCTCGCCTCTCTTCACTGGGGGTTCTGGCATAGACGCGGTGAAGCTGTAAATGCCAATGGTATAGTACTGTTGGTGACCACGGGGGTCGTGGGGCTATGGGCTGCCGGGCCGGTGATACTGATGTCGGATAAGATGGACATCCAGAAAATGTAGATTTAGGAAGGTGACCCTTTCGGAGTCGTCGGGCGTAAGCTGCCGGGCTATGGTAATATTAACCACACGTTGGGTGAAGTGAACGTATGGGGTGGGGCATCAAAATTACTTCGGGCGGGTAGCTAGGTAGTGATAAGCTTGAGCGAGTAGTTCTTCTTGTTCGATGAGCTGTTTACGCGTATGTGGTTCGGTGTCTGGAGCGCATATGGCGGTCGACCGTTTTAATTTTTCCTCCTCCATGAGCGTTTGGAGTTCGGTTGCGACTCGCGGCGGGCGCCCTTTGCATGGCTCGAGCAGTCGTTCCGTTCGCCAGTGTAACGACACTTTTGGTCTGACTGACCGGGTGACTGTTCCTCGAGCAGGGTCTTGATATAATTTTCCCATGGCTAACAGCCAATGGTTGTAGTCCAGCCAACTGGGGTCTGGTTGAGACAGGCGGCTCTTGAGTTCTTCCACTCGAGCGGCTAGGGGCTGTTGTGAGGCTGTGGCGGCTATCGCCAGAGCGCACGCGGTGCTCTCCGGTAGGGCTCGTTCCCTTTGCGATTTATGCAGGAGCGTTGCGTCGGGTCGGTGAGGTAGCGAGAGCGCCATCCATGGTGGGGCTTCGACACTTTCTTCGTCGTTAGCCAGCGGTTCGCCGTCATCGGCGGACTTTTCGGGTCCGGGCGGGGCCGTCAGGGATCCTCCTGATCGGATCACCCCCCATGCCTGTCTCACGGCGGTACCATAGGGTGCTCGGCGCCCTCGAAACGATGGCCAGACCTCCGAGGGGGGGCGCCATCGGGCTTTAAGGTGCTTCGAGTTCTTTATGGCAGTTAGTCGTTCGGTACTGGGGATGCCTATTCCCCAGACCATAACACTATGTAGGTTAGTGTCGCCCGTAGGGAATCGGACCCGGGCCAAGCTGTGGCCCTTGGGATATTTGCGTAGAGCAAGATCTACTAGTGTTTGGAGGTCAGGTCCGTAGGGACAGAGCTCATTTTGGAGCTGTCGGTGGGCCGCCTGAATGAGAGACTCGTCTGAATCGGCTTTGCCTCCTGGGAGGTCTACGTGGGGGCCGGAGGATTCGTTGCAGGAGTCCGCTCGAATCCAGGAAAATATGTGTCCATCCGCGGCGGTGAAAACGAATTTTACCACTCGGATCTCATTCGAGGGAGTGCTATCGATTCCCCCCACCTTAGTGGGTGCCTCTAGCGGGTGCGGGGTGTCAGAAAGGCTGGGTCCTACCTTGCCCTTGATCGGAGGGGTTGTAGTTTTCTTTGACCTTTTATAGGGGGTAAGTAGGGCAGGCACACTTCGTTGTGCCTCCGCGGACTGCAAGGGTTTCAGCTCCTTGAGTTCGAGTGGGGTAAAGAACCGTTGGTCTACCCAGATTTGTGCGCTTCCGTGTGGGCATAGATAGTGCCAGACCCCGGCTATGAGCCTGGCCGCGGTGGCTGGCTTGGGACAGGCCGCTAAGGTGATGAGTCGGGCTCCTTCGCCGCTTCCGGCGGGTCGAGCTGCGGTTCTTACTGGTGCCGTTACCTGGTGGGCTCGCCTTTGTGGCCGTGGGGCGGCGGTCGGGTTGGCTCGCCTCCGTAGGCGTTCTTCCCGTTCCTGGGTCTCTTTAAGAAGCGTCGCTTGGGTTTTGGGTGGCGCTACTACTGGGGGATCCTGTGAGGTCGGCCTCCCTGATTCTTTCCGCGGGCGAGCCGCTGCGTCGCGCTGAGCGTCGAAGGCTGCCACTTCATCCATGCAGTGTCGCATAAGATGGGCTTGGGGCTCCCATCCATTAACAGCGCTGCTGTAGCCTTTCCACTTGATGAGGTATTCTCGGTTTTCACCTTCGCCTCTCCGGGCCAAGATTTTCTCGACTATATATTCGTCTTCCTCCATGGGGACCTCGGTCGTGTAGGTGAGGTATGGCCTTAACCGGGTGACATGGAACACGTCATACAGCCCCCTAGACTTGAGGTCTCGGAGCTGAACGTTACCGTTGTCTAGTATCTCTGATACTCGGTAGGGTCCTTCGTATATGGGGGCTAGTTTACCTCCCTCGGGCACGCCAGTATGGTCATTGACCGGTCGGCGCACAAGGACTCGATCTCCGACCTGGTATACTGGTTCTCTTCGGGACAAATCCCGGCGTTCTTTGCTAGACATCTGGGCGGCCCTTGTCAAATGGGCAGCGGCGTCCCAGGCAATCTCTAGCCTTTTCTTTAAGGCGTGGGCCGTGTGGGGAGAAGCTGAGGTATCGGCTTCTGTATCCGCGTCGGCGGTACTGATTTCGGTCGGTGGCCAGGCAGAGGCGGTCGTCTCGGGGTCGGTCCCGGCGAATAGGCGCATGTCGGCTGGGGTGCGCAGCTCTCGGCCAAGCGCTAAGAACGCTGGGCTCTCTTTGGTGACTTCATGTGGAGTCGCGCGGAACAAGAAGTTCAGCCAGGGTATGTGGAGGGGCCAGTCGGCTCCCTCTTGTCCCGTGGCTCGCAGCAGTCCCGCTAAAGTCCGGTTGTACCTTTCTACTAGTCCGCTGGTGTTGTGGTGGTAGGAGGTGGATGGTTTCATGTCTACTCCTAGTAGCTCATATACCTCTTGACATAGCTTTGAGATCAGGTTGGATCCTCGGTCGCACACCAGACATCGGGGTACTCCGAATCGGGATACGATGTTCTCGATGAAGGCTTCTATAATTTCTTCGCTAGTAGGTTCGCTGGGTAACGGGATCGCTTCCACCCAGCGGGTTAGCGCGTCGCAGAAGATTAGTATTTTGCTGTAGACTAGCCCATTCGGTCCGACGGGAGTGGATTCTGGGAGGGTCAACACATCGGCATATACTGTATCGAACGGGCGAGATGGTACTCCTGGGAGGATGGTTGTTCCGAAGCTTTGGCAGGGCTTCTTGGCCATAGAGCACTCGTGGCATTCCGCTACGTGCTGTACCATGGCTTCTCTCATTCCGGGCCAATACGCTCTCTGGCGTAACGCTTGGTAAGACCTTTCGGTACCTGGGTGGCCAGCTCGTTCGTGGAATGCTTCCATGAATGGCGTCCGTAGGGTGACGGGGACTGCTAGCTGCACCGCGTTACGGTGGGCACGCGGGTCTCGTTGGTATTTGAACAGCAAACCTTCTCTGAGTGTATACTCGGCGGCGGTTGCTACAAAACGGGTGACCGCCGGGCCGGCTAGGCTGGGTGGTATTGCTTCAGAAATCAAATGTTCCATGATCTCACTGCACCACAGGTCCGCTTGTTGTTCGCGTCGAATGTCCTCGCTGTGGGGCACGTCGTGGGCTGCGTATTTGGACCAGACTAGTTTGGCGCGGGCCGCTGAGTCGTTTACTTGGGCAAGGTGTGGTTGCCTCTTTGACCGGCGTGCGTTGGCCGCTACGATGCTGCGGGTGGATGGGCTAGCTTCTCCGTTGATCAACCTTGCTGATGCCCATCGCCCGTGGTTGAGTTGGTCCCATTCTCCCCAAGTAACGCAGGTGGCTACTAGGGAATTTAGAGATCGTCGTAGCGACTGCACTTCCGGGAGACTCTCGCCGGCTTTGCTGTGCGTCACTTGATACTGGTCTTGTAGTTCTTTGGGTTGGATGCCTCGATGTCTCCGTTGGGCCTTAGCGACTGCGTTTGCTACCGCGGGGTTCCAAGCTGTGAGGGCCTGTTCTAGGGGAAACCAACCTGGTTTCTCTGCATCTTCCCCTGCTACTGCCTGTAGCTGGAAAGGGTCCGGTGGGTGTAGTGGGACCCACCAGAAAAGGTGATGGCCTTCTTTGTGCCACTCGCTCTCTCCTGACAGTCTGATCCGCGCATGACCTTGCGGGAAGAGCTTGAGTTGGTCATCCAGAGCTGATACTAGTACGGGGGGTAAGTCGGTGAACGCTTCTCTAAGTGCGCTGCGGGCCGTTAGAACACAGCTTTTCCCGTCCTCACATTTCTTGGAGGCACTCATCTTTATGGCGTTGCCATTCTGGAGTGTGGGTCGCTGACTCCAAAGTACTTGGCCGTTTAGTGCCGTTACTAGTATGTGTACGTAGTGTGCTAATCGGTCCGATCGTTGGATCGGCTCTAGGGCTGCTGGGCTGCCGTCGAACTCCAGTTCTAGGGCTTGTAGCATTTTCTTTGCCCCCGCGCTTCTGACGTTAAAGTCTGTGCTCAGTGCCCGCTGTAGTGGCGCTGACTGTAGGCACAACCCGGCTGTATGGGTGGCGGACAGGGCTATGTACAAGGCTTTCTTTGAAATGCGATGTGCTGACATCATTACTTCAGCAAGTTCGGCTGCTCTCAGGCCCAGCCCTTGTTCGCGTAATCGGGTCAAGATGGCTTCTAGGGTGGTTATTCGGACTTGACGGCCTTTCCTTAGCTGCATACCTAATTGCTCGAGGGCCGCCGGGCGTTCATCAACCGGTAAGCGTGCTTCTAAGGCCGCTAGTAGGTCGAGTGTTTCCTGAACCGTAAGGTCGCTCGGGGTTGTCGGTGCGTTGCTCGCCTGGCTACCCGCGGTCCTTTGGCTAGATTCGACTAGTGCGATCACCTTGCGTATCCCTGGGTCGGTATTGTCAAATACTTCTCCCCCCTCCTTAAGGGCGGTGCCTCCGGACGCCGCCAACCCTGTCCCAGTGCGGGCAGGTGGGGCATGTTTCGCCTGAGGGTCTGGCTTCTCTGATTCTGATGTCGGGGCTGCCGCGTGCCTGCGGGCTGACTCCTCCGAGATCTTGGCCCATTCTGGGGTGTCCGTTTCTCTCGTAAGTTTTGCATATTCGGGGTTTCCCTGCATGCGACTTATGAAATCCGCGTCGTAGTGTATCCGCCCCGGGCGGTGCCATACTTCGAAGCGGTACTCTTGGAGCTTCAGGTACCACCTTTGCAGCCGGGAAGCGGGGCCGCCACCAACTGTGTCCTTGGCGGTATGTAAGTATAGTAGGGCGGCGTGGTCTACTCTCAGGATGAATTTCTTTCCGGATGCAGACCATAGGTAAGGCCTCCATTGTTTGATGCAGCAGATGATAGCTAGGAGCTCGAGCTCTGAGACGTTATAATTAGCTTCTGCTGGGGTGAGTACCCGGCCCCAGTAGGCCACTGGTCTCTCCATTTCTTCCTCATCTCTTTGGCATAGGACTGCTCCTAGGCCGGTGATGCATGCGTCTGTGTGCACGATGAACGGCCTGTCCCATCTGGGCAAGGCCAGGACCGGCGCCGTGGTGAGCGCTTCTTTTAGTTTAATGATGGCCGCTTGTGCACTTTCTTTTTGGCTTTCAGCGGCCACGTCTACTCCATTTCGCGTAAGCTCGGTGAGGGGCTTGGCAATTGCAGCGAATCCTCTAATGTGCTTACGGTAGAAGCTGGCTGCACCGAGGAAGGAGCGTACGGCCGTTACGGTGTTTATAGCTTCAGGGTTGATTCGGCGGATGGCTTCCACCTTCTCAGGGGAAACGCCAATGCCTTGGCTCGAGAGGCGGAATCCTAAAAAGTCCACTTTAGTGGCGAAGAGTATGCACTTCTTGGCTTTGAGGCTCAGATTTGCGCCTATGAAACGTTCGAGTACCAACTCGAGCCGTTCCATCATTTCGTCGAAATTTTGGGCCCACACAAGGGTGTCGTCCATGTAGCAAACGCAGATGGACCACTGGAGTCCTTGCATGACTTCGTTCATCAGGTTTACCATGTAAGATGGGGCACACTGTAATCCGAACGGGAGGCGTGTGTATGCGTATTTCCCGTCTGGCGTTACGAAGGCCGTTTGAGGTTGTGACTCGGGGGCTATAGGGATGCCGTGGAAACCACTGGCTAAGTCTATAGTGCACCAGAACCTGGGGGAGTTGCGGTGGGGTTTGGGGACTTTGGGAGGGTCGATATCCTCTACCTCCGTGACTGGTGGAGAGGGTGCGGTTGTTTCGGGCTCGGCCGCCTCTCCGGTGGTCGGGCTGGGGGGTTGGTTGGGGTCGGACTTCTCCGGGTCTTCTGCGACCTCGGACTCTGATGTCGGGGGTTGGGGTTCCGTTGAGGCTCCCGGCAAAGGCGACTCGGCTTCTTTCTTTAGCTGCGCGATCTGTTCATTGAACAGGCCCTCCGTCATTGCCTCTAGGCAAGTATCTATTCGGGGTAAAGGGCTGTCTTGCACTAGTAACTTTGAGTTGAGATCGCGGTAATCTATGCACTGTCGAAGGGTGCCGTCCTTCTTCTTCACCAGTACAATACGCGATCCCCAAGGGCTTTGAGTTTTGTAGACGATTCCGCGGCGCTCCATATCAGCTACGTTTTCCCTAACGAAGCGGCGTCCCTCGACACCCAGTCGTGGTGGGGCGTGTCTGTGAGGCACGGCGCCCTCCTTAAGCGGAAGATGCACCTCGATGGCATGAGTCTGAGACGGCGCGCTGGAATCTTGGGCAAATGCTCCAAGCCTACGTTTGATGAGCTCGTCTACTTGTAATCGTTCTTCCTTAGAGAGCACCCCATCGGGGTCGATGACTATCTCGTCAGCTATCTTTTGGATTTCTTCCGGTGTGAACGTGGGTCCTTTAGGGTTGTCGGCAGCCTCGCTCCCGATCTCCATTTCCGCGAGCGGCGAGAGGGCGGGTATTGAGACGGCCTCCTGTGCTAGGTTAAGTACTCTTACCGGGACGTGGAGGTCATTGGAGCCTTCCGGCTTTCGGGGTCGCGACAACGAGTACGCTACGCGAACATTCGGGTCGAGCCCTCTGTAGTCGGCGAGAGGTTTTACAAGGAGCGGTTCTTCGCACGGCGGGTCTTGTAGACTGTCGGGCAGGCGTAACAAAAGTTCTCGTTCGCTGCGGGGGGCTACTCTGAACGCCGTGACGTTGAATAGTAGGTGGTGTTGTGGCATTGTCGCGGCTTGATGTTTTCCGGGAGCAACTGAAGCTACTCGGGTCTGTTTCCGTGGGGGAGGCGCGGGGTCAGTTGCCAGCGGTAGGCGGACTCGTCCGTACGCGGGGTGGTTCAGCGTGCAGAACCCTGAGATTCCATCACCCTTATCTACTCGAGGGCAGACATCGCCCTCTCGTGGGGCCATGAAGTCGGCTCCCATCAATAGTAGGTCTCCTCCTAATACAATCTGGAACTTGTGACGGAATGGAACTCTGGAGATTGTGAGTAGTAGGTCAACTTCGCCTAAAATGGCAAGGGGTTCTCCGTTTGGGCCACATACGTCCCCGGATACCTTGCTCTTAGCCCAGCTGAACTTGACTACCGCGTCTGGGGGTAGGCGTTTGAGAAGTTCGGTACCGATCAGGCTTATGGCCGCTCCGCTATCTCCCATGGCCGCTGGGGACCAGGCACAGGCCCGTCCCACTAGGTAAGGGGCCTTTAACCTCTTCTGGCCGGTGTTGTGGGTACTGATCAGTACGTCCTTTAACCATGCGCAGTGGGTCTGGTGGTGCGGAGCGAGGCGCGGGGTGTAAGATATCGCCTCCTCCCCGAACTCATTAGGGAGCTGTAGTTTTACTAGCTCGGGCTCTATTGTTTCGTTCAGTCGGACTCTCGGTGGCCGCAAACGGGGTTGATCTCCCTCTTCCGAGCGGGGCGAAAATGCCCCTGGGCCTAGAGCTGCGCAAATGCGTTGGTCCAGTGGTAGGGCTTTGCCTATCGGGGAGTTTCGTCTATTCTTCCTGAGCCGCCAGGAGCGGGCATGCTTGCTGATGACGGTTTTGGCCTTGGTTTTTGCGTGGCTCGTTACGGCACCGATGCGGTGGATCGGAGCTTCCTTCACAAAATGCATCGTTGTGCTCTTTGGTGCCGACCGGGCACATGAGCTCGCGCCGAGGCCTCTCGGACACGGGTCAGCTCCAGCCCGTGATCGTTTGCATACGGGGCAAACGTCCTCTATGGTGCGGGCGACACTGGGTAACAGGTTAGCCACCGAAGTTCGGGTCTCTTGGAACTGCACATGCGCAGTTCGAAGCCTCAGGCCTTTAGCCAGCCTGCTCCAATCTGGTGCCGAGGGAGTCTGCCGTCGACTGAACCTGGCTGTTTTAGGGCGTAACCCCGCGGCGGCTTCATCCAAAATGGCTTGGCACGGGGGCGGTAGCTTCCGCCACTCATGTCGCGGGGGCGCGCCTCCTGCTTCCGCCACCGGAGTCCAAAGCCACCACGATCCGAAACGACGGTGGATACGGCGGATTGGTGGCGTAGGCGAGGAGGGCGTCGGGGTGGGTATCGAGACAGGCGGGGTATCCTCTTGGGAAAGGTCGCGGTCTAGTAGATGTGCGCGTACTATTCTCTGGGCATCCAGCCACCTCAATTCCGCATTCGGGGCTGAGAGTTGCTGAGCTAGTGGCGGTCCTTGCTGCGGGGCTATTCCGAAGATGCAACCTCTGCTTAGCTCTGCATGGCGCTTCCATGCGGTGAATATATTCTCCTGGCTAGGCTGATCCGGGGTCGAGGGTGTACGGGAGCGGTTGGCCGCGACTGTACATTGACTCCGGTACGGCAAGGCCTGTCCGTTGGGGTGTCTGCTCGAGACTTCCATAATGGCGGCTATTACTGTGGCTTCGCGCTGGAAGTGTCTAATGGCCACCCGATCCGGTTTAGGGCCAGTTAGGGCGCCTTCGTGCCCGTATGTTGAATCTAGCCGGTGCTGTACCGCTATTGATATTGAGTTTTCATCCTGTTGGAGACGGGCGGCCGCTAGGGGCGGCACCCATTGCTGCGCCATTGCCCGCGCTATCCCGTCGAACGTACGACCTTTGATCATTGATCTCAACGGTCCTTCGGGCAGGGCCGAGATGGAGTGCATTCGTCCTGGGACTACGTGAGATGGCTTCAGTAGTGGGAGCCCCTTAAGGTATAGGTTCGTCGGTTTGGTAACCTCGCAGGCGTGCATATGGGGGTGAATGGTCTGACTCGGTTTGAGTCCACAGATAGCCTCACGTGCTTCGGGATGCATCTTAGGGTTCTCTAGGGCAATTGCCGGGATGTTGGCCTCCCAAAGCTTCGTGAAGAATTTCGCTGCGGCTTCCATTCGCTGCCTCCGTCCGGGTCGGGGGAGGTACATTGCCGAGGAGTTGCATAAATGCTGGCAGGGCGGGAAGCCGACCAGCAGATCCCACCCGAGGTGTAGTATGTCGGATGCTTCTCCAGTGAGATGTCGGGGGCCGTCATATTCGGGTGGTAATAGATCGATGGACATTGCTATGGCGTGGTTTGTCGCTTGTATGTGACTGTTTACGGTTAGAGATTCCTCGCAAGCCACCACTACCCTGGGAATGCTGACGGGGGTGCGGTCCATGATGGCCTGTCGGTCCCCCGCGGTGGCTCCCGGGTGTTTAGTAGTTTGGATAAGGAGGTAACGCCATAACTGGAGGGGGTCTGCCTCTCCTAGCGCCCATACAATTTCGTCGAGAGGGATCCATTCGTATTCTATCGGAGCTTTTCGGAACAGTTGGTCACCTGGTCGTGTCTCGAGATGCCAGGCTGACGCTTCGAAACTAGATTCCAAAGTGGGTGCTGCAGGTGCTTGTTTCGGTAGGAGCAGTCGCTTTAAGCCGTCTGGCGAGCGACGACACCCTCCAGCCCTGAGCGGTGTGGCTAGGGCCTTCCACTGGCAGTATGCATGTCCTTCCTGGTTTTGCTCGACAGCTTGGGTCAGTGCTTTGCATAACAGCGGGTCGACTTGGATAACCGACGGGGTCTGGATTGCGGTGATCGCAATGGGCTCGCTCTGGTCTGTTGGATAGGTAGGGCCTTCGAACGAATGAAACGGAGCTGACTGCCCTTTTAGCGAAAGGGCCTCGAAGGCACGACCTCGGCGTCGGGTGATGACCGCGTAGAGTGCTTTTTGATGGGGTTCCGTAGGGGTTTGGGTCCGAGATCTGGAGGAGCCTTCTGCCTTGAGAACCTGTAGCCGCCAGTGGGCTCTCCACTGGGCCGACGTGTAGGAGCCTGATTCCTCTAGTTCAGTCCGGGCTGCGGCTGTCAGGAGGTACCCTCCCTTAGCCGCCTGCCAAGCTACTGCTTCAGCATTTTCCCGTGACACCTTCCCTAGTAGAGTCAAAATGGTTTCGCTGTAAAGGCGACCTGAGCGACAGACGTCGTGGCGTTCTGCGAACTCTAGAATGGCTCGGGATGCATAAGACTCGCCGAGCTGTCGTGACAGCATGCTCATGGGTAGCAGAGACTTCTCTGTTAGCTGTGCCCCACGCTCTTTTAGCTGGGCGAGGGAGCGGGTCAGCTCGCCTATTCGTCCTTGCTCAATGAGGTAGTGTAGGGCTGCTGTTTCTCGTGTGTTCAATTCATAACCCGGTAGGCGGGTCGCTCCCGGCGGGTATTTCCGTGAGTGTCCTGGTACCCGCGGGTTGTAGCGGTGTGCTCGCCACCTTGGTGCGGACCAGAACCTCAGGCAGTTTTGTATCTTGTATGCTGCAGTATTCTGCACTGATTCGATCTTCTCCCCCTTTAGAGGCAGCAGCGGCTGCGGCGACTGCGGCGGCGGTGGCCGATACGGGGAATATGCCAGAGGTGTGTTTATGAATAGCTGTTCCAGCGAGTCTAACGGCCTTCCCGCCGATCCGTGGTACTTCATGGGGTCCTTTGAGTGCGTGTTCATCTTTTCATGGGGGTTCATTCCCTCCTGGGTGCATGCTGTTTGTTTATCTGTCTGTTTATTTTGTCGAGGGCCCGGAGAGTCTTCACAGTAGGTCTTTACTTTATTTATCTCCGCCCCCGACGGGGCGACACTGGGTTTACGGAAAACACATGGTGAGGACACACATGTTCGTTCATCCCCCCCATCTTTACCCGAGGCTCCGCCCCCGCAAGCCTCGTTGTCTTCCTATTGACCCGCCCTGCGCTGGCCTCCTTCAGGTCGAGTGGGCTTCTTTCCCCACCTCTCCTTCAAGAAGCTAGCACCGGCGTTGCCGGACTTGAGCAGGGCCGCGACGCTACGCGGACACACCTTCGGGTTGTGTTGGCCATCTTGGACTTCTTGGGGCCACGATTTCCAATCGTCTACGTTGCCTGGCTTTGCGGCCCAAATCGAGCAGAACCGACACGCGTTCCTGTTGTTAAACGTGACCATGGGTCTACCGTCATTGAAGTAGGCAGGCTTGCCGTCGGTTTCGAACACCGGGGTGGCCTTGCACTCGATGTCGGCGGCGAAGCGGCTACAATCGCTGCTGGGCCAAATCATCGTCGCGAGGCGTTTCCGCACTGGGTCGCTCTCTTCCGCAGCGCGACGTATCTCAGCCATGTCGATCCACAAGTTAGTGGTTGTCATTTCGGGCTTACTGGGGTTGGCATTCCCTCGGCGCGGCTCGGCCGGCTGGTAGCCCGCCTGTCGCTCCGCCGGCCGCGTCGGCTGATCCATAGGCCTCAGGTGCTGCAACTGTTGCTGCGGCGGCGGTGGAGGTGGGGGTGGCTGCGGCTGCGGCGCCTGCAGAGGGAGCGGAGGTTGCGGCTGCTGCTGCATCCTAGGGGGTGGGCCTGCCGACCTAGTGGTGACCGGGGCGACAGTGTTACGCGTCCTCGCACCGCGGACTCGCGGCTGGCGCGCCAGGTGCAGGGGGTCCTCTCGGTCGTAAGATCCGTAGGTGGGTTGCCCGCCGTTGCGGTATCCCAGAGATAGGTTCTGATCGAGGCCGATGACACCGGCCGTGAAGGCTATCGCCTGTAGTTGGAGTACGGCGGGGCGGTCGCGCTCCGAAACTGTGCGCGCGAATGCCCTCGCGTTTGTGCACGCGCGGTCGAGAGCTAACGCTACCTCAGCCGCCCAAGGCTGATCGCCTGATTCGATAGCCTGTACGGCATATCGGTGTAGGTCGGGGATGATCTGACGGTCAGTGTGACGCATCGTCTCGTAGAGAAAGTCCCGACCCTCTTGTTCTTGGTTCTTACTTTGCAACATGAGCAATTCGATGTTCGCAAACAGGTCTACTAGCGCTTGGCCGGGCTTACGCTGCACCGTCTGCAACGCCGTCAGGGGGCTGTATTCAGGGCAGAAGTGATTGTCGCAGGCCAGCAGCAAGCAATTCGATGCTAGTGTAACAAAGGTCTGCAGCCCCTGTACGATGAGAGCCGCTAGCTGCGGGAGAGCTTGCGTGTGTCCCAAAAGCCTGTTCAATTCATCTCTAATGGCGGGTAGGAATTCGGGCCCGGCACAGCGC
>Ga0115008_10002951_pt1 | contig 14095 bp, 9 predicted proteins | sample FraStrMetagenome_FD_87164 | JGI IMG/M metagenome (GOLD analysis project Ga0115008, IMG submission 87164) | Marine eukaryotic phytoplankton communities from Arctic Ocean - Fram Strait ARC3M Metagenome | ecosystem: Environmental > Aquatic > Marine > Oceanic | place: Fram Strait | collected 2012-06-18
CATCCGTCGATACCACGAAGGGTGTGAAATGGCGACGTTGGTTCTCGCAGGGTTTGCAATATTTCTTTTTCTTCTCTTTCTCCTGTCGTTCCAGGGCCTTCTTGGGTGACAGATTCTTATAAGTTTTGCTGTCAAGATTCGTCACACGTTATAATTAGTTCAAAATAAAATGACAGGCGGTTAAAACATACTCCGAAGTACATGTACGATGTAAGAGAATAGCGAATTCGCAAGTCGTTCTGTTTATATGTATTTTCATTCGCTCGAAACCAAAGAGAGAAAGAAGAAAAAGAAAAAGAGTTCGACCGTCTCGGTTTTTTCAAACGAATGACGCGATGCGACATGCGACATGCGACATGCGACAACAATCAAGAGAGAAGAGAGAGTTTTTATGTCTTAGTTCGTGGATTACTTTCAACAACAACGGCAGCAAAGAAAAATAAATACACATATATTTATGATCCGTTATAGTAGATAGTCTATCATAGAGGAAATGAGGAGAAATAAGAGTCCATTAAACATAACATATGTCAGTTGGTTGGTATTTGTTACGGTTTTCTCAATGTCTATCCCGGAAACGAGAGGGTTTTCGAAATTTCAATCAACCCTGAAGAAAAATTGGACCCGTCAATCGGCATCGTTACGGATATCTCCTTCTATTCCAAAAGAAATTTCACGGTCAAGATCGAGGCTGTATTTGATTGATACTGATATTGAAAATGGAGTTGGTGAGGCTAAGGTCAAGGAATTGGTTGACACCTCGCAGGAAGGCAACGTGGGAACTGAATTATCAGGTGTTTTGGTTTTACTATCTGTCCCACTCAGTTGGGGTACTTATGCACCCGTGGTAAAGTACATGTATGCCATAGATCCTCCTATACCAGGATTTGTATTTTCTGCAGGATATTATTTGGTGGCTGCGGCATTTCTGTTAACAATGAACTCGCTGATGCCAGACGAATCCGATGAATATAACGGGGCCGGACAACTAAGTCTCCCATTCCAAGGCGGCCTCGAGCTCGGATCTTACCTTTTTATTGGTAACTGCTTACAAGTTGTTGGTTTAGAACAAATTCCGAGCGATCGTGCAGCCTTCGAAGTGCAATTGACAACAGTAATGGTCCCGTTACTTCAAGGTTTACTCGGGAGCTCATTTGGTGGTGTGTCTCGAAAGACTTGGATAGCTACTGCTCTAGCATTTGCAGGAGTTTTAACGATGGGACTAGAGTCATCGGAGAATGATGCAATGAATGCTTCATTATTTTCATCTTTGCAGACAGGCGATGTTCTCATATTTTTAGCGGCACTTGCTTACAGCTTCCATGTCATTCGCTTAGGAAAATATGCACCAACGACATCAGCCATCAGACTTGCTGCGGCAAAGGCATCGACAGAAGCTGCATTAAGCTTTTCGCTTATCGCTGGATTGTTGACGGTTGGACACCAAACACCAGTTGGTAATGAGATTTCAAACTTTTTCAGCACTATACAATCTACAAATGCGCTGACATCGCAGGAGTTCATTTTTCCTGCAACATTATCATGTCTTTGGACAGGGTTGGTCACGTGTGCTTACACCATTTATGCACAGAGTTATGGTCAAAGGACCGTGAGCCCGAGTAACGCTAACCTGATCTACGCAAGTCAACCACTTTTTTCTTCACTTTTTGCGTATGTATTACTCGGAGAAGTGCTTGGACCATTTGGTTACGTCGGTGGTGCACTAATCGCAGGAGCTGTTCTCTTAATTACGTCACAGGATAGTAACTACTAGGCCTAATCGATTAATCACGGCTTTGTGTTTAAAAGTTAACAAGCGAAATGAAGCTAAGGGAATTTGATACTCATGCACCGTTAACTCAAACTATTTCATACAAAATGACAATACTTTCGACAACTTCACGTATGCGTCACATATCGAGATGCGAGGGGCGAATTTTTGGTTGTGTTAATGCACTACCAATTACCAGCTACGTAGTTTAATGGGCAAAGTTCTTGTGTTAGTGCACAAAGCCTAAACGCAGTTTCAACAACGACTCAAGCGTGCGCACAAAGTTGCTTTCTTTAATGAAACCTTTTTATTGTGTTCTTGGATCTGAAAAAAAAACATCGGTCCTCACCAATCATTTCATCCTCGCAACAAACGATGAACAAACATTACAAAGAAATCTCATTTTCAAACCAAATTTTATTTTACGTTACTTCCGCCTTAGCTCTCTTCTACCTCAGTAATCTCAGGGGGCTTGGGCATTGACTCAAACGCATAAACCTTTCTAGTTCTGTTAATATCAGAAGGTCTGCTCTTCTTAGGGCGCTTGGACGCGGCCCATTTTGCTGCCTTATCGTTAACATGCTTAGCACCAAGACACATGCTGAAAAACGGTAAAAACAAAGTTAGCCAAACCAAAAGAACGCAAAATAAGCTGTTCCTTCTCAGTAGACAAATAAAACTTACTCGTTCGATCGGACACCAAAAGAAGGAGCAAATGCCTCAATCGAGGTAGCAGCGATTAGAGTTAGGGCAATCTGGGTGAACTTCATCGTATCAATCTAAAATTACTCTACCGCAGATATATAGTTATGTTATTCCGAGAAACACTCAACACTCGATACTCTACTCCTTGTGTGTGGCAGAATGAGTGTTTGGCGGTGGTCTGACGTACTTTGCCCCTCACTAAAATTCGCTTACTAAGAACTTTCGTGGTCGCAAATTCAAATAATTTTGTACCCCGGAATTCGCAACACGGAATCCATATCTCATGTTTCTAACAACAAACATCCATATACACAACACACAACAAACACAAAAGATAGACAAGCCACGACCACGACCATGACGACGTCGAAGTGCACCACCACGATGAAATTACTCCCTGCCGTACTTGCAGCAACGGGCACAGCTCTCGCATTGCAGCTCATGTCATACAAGAAATCAAAAGATGCAGTATCCATTCGAGTGAACTCTATGAAACGTGTTCTGATGACCGATTACGGCGTTGACGAGAAGCTTGCTCACTTGCTTGCGTACATTGGAGAAGCGACTGCGGAGATTCAATGTATTTTAAGTAATTATGTCGATCATTCCGATTCTTATGTCGGGACTCAGAATGCTAGTGGAGACGATCAATTAAAGCTCGATGTAAGCTGCGATGAGGCGTGCTTTCGAGCGTTAAGGGCGTGTGGACTTGTGCGCTTGGCTGCCAGTGAGGAAACGCCGGTGGAAACAGATTGTGGTGGTGCAGATGGAACGTTTGCCGTTGGGTTTGACCCGTTGGATGGATCTTCCATTATCGGAGCAAATTTTAGTATTGGAAGCATTTTTGGTATTTGGCCGCTTGAAGTGGGGAAAGAAGCGACTCTTATTGGTAGAACTGGACGAGAGCAAGTTTCGTCTGTAGTCTCGATGTATGGTCCTCGAACTACTGTTTGTATTGCCCTGCCCTCTGCATCAGCTGTCGTAGAGTTTACTCTTGTGAACGATCGCAGGGCCTGGAAAGTATCGCGAAAAAGTATTAAGATTTCACCAAAAGGGAAGATATTTGCTCCAGGCAATTTGAGAGCATCCAACGATAATGTACAATATGAGAAACTTCTCAATCATTGGATTTCTGAAAGGTATACTCTTCGATACACTGGAGGAATGGTTCCAGATGTTTATCATATTTTCGTTAAGGAAAAAGGCGTATTTTCGAATGTTTCTTCTGAAAAAGCGAAAGCAAAGTTGAGGCTACTCTATGAAGTAGCTCCTATGGGCCTTATTGTAGAGACTGCAGGAGGTTTAACAACTCATGAATCTCAAGATATTAGCGTACTCGACATTGAACTAAAGTATTTGGATCAACGTCTCGGAGTATGTTTTGGAAGTGCGGACGAAGTGAAGTTATTCAAGGACTTTCTATTCTTGCAATAGAGCGTGAATGATCACATTATTTTTGTGTACTTTGCGACATGTTCATAGACCATAACGGTAAAGAGAATAGTTACTTCGCATTGTACGAAACTGGACCAAAGACAATTGACGAATACAATTCTCCAGATTACTAGTAGCGAGCCATCTATTTCGACGAACCCGCCTTTACGACCAACGTGAGAATTTGTATTCCGGACCATTTCACTTTTTTATAGGATTAATAAATTGTATAAATGTCAAGTTGTTTTTCATTTAGGTATAGAGGAAATAATGGAAGCAGGGGGCACATTATTCGTATATCATCAAAGTTAAGCACGTCATAGACCCTATGCTTAAACACAAGGAAATTAAGAACAAATGAATCTTAAATGTAAGCGTACTTAACATTAAACAAAGAAAATCGATCGTGTGTTATTGAAATTTTTGAGTCAAGAACATTATGATCCTCCAATGTTGCTCCAATAATTACACTCATTTTGTGAGAGTTTGTGAAGAGTTGGGACAGTAATTTATCGTATGCATTCACTCTATTTCTTGTTGTCAGGCTTGATTGCTTGGTTGATTGGACGAGAATCGTACTCCGAACTCTTTTCGAAGAAGATTCGTAGAGATGTACTGTAGACTAACCTTCTTTGATGAGAGTGTCCCCTGGATATGAATTGTCATTTGTCATTTAAAACCTATTAAAGCCTCAAATGCAAATCGAAAAAAGGCTCACAAAATTGAAACTATATCTTCACCGCTTCTATTTGCCACCTACTTTGTATATCTACTATTGCTATTGGCTAATAGCATTAAGAATAAAATGAAATGACAGGTAGAACAGCAATTTGGTCAAAAACGATCTTCGAATATTTACTGAAAGTCATCTTCGTAGTCGACTGAGCTGTCGCTGTGACCATCTTTTGACTCGGAATCAAACAAGTTGACAGGGGTTGAGCAGCCGCTTGAACGAAGTAATGCGACGGTGCCTTGCATACTTTCACTTTCTTTCGATAAAGAAGCATCATTGTTGACGACCATTTGTGAATTATGCTTCGTATCGACATTGATAAACTTCTCATTTATTGTACTCGATTTGCTCGCCTTGTCGTTGTCGTCCTTTATGGCAGGAGTACACACCAAGTCCTTGACTGGATCATGAGAAACTTCTCCTCGAGTTTCATTGCTTTTTGAAACGGTGTCGAAATCCAGCGAATAATTATGATTTGAATCGCCAATTTCGTCTTCTGATGCATCTTCGATCATTTGATACTTTTGAGAGCATTGTCGAACATTAATATCGGCCCTTTCATTGACGACCTCTAGTGAATTGTGCTTCGTATCGGCAGTAACGATTTCCTCAATCATTGTACTCGATTTGCTCTCCTTCTCTTCTTCGCTCTGCATGGAAGGATTGCACATCAAGTCCTTGACTGGATCATGACTTGAAACATCTCCTCGAGTCTCATTACTTCTAGAAAAGGTTTCGAAATCCAGAGAATAATTATGATTTGTACTACCGACGCCGTCTTCAGATATATCTTCAATCATTCGATGCTTTTGAGGGCATTGACGAACGTTAATATCGCCCCATTTGTCTACATCATTGGCGGTCAGTGGGGAATGATGCTTCGTATCGACAGTAATGAATTCCTCAATCATTATACTCGATTTACTCTCCTTGTAGCTTTCGCCATTCATAACAGGAGTGCACACGATGTCCTTGACTGAATCATGACTAGAAACTTCTCCTCGAGTCTCATTATTCTTTGATACGGTGTTAGAATCCAGCGAATAATTATGATTTGACCTGCCGACGTCGTCGTCGTCTAATACATCATCAATCATATGATGCACTTGAGTGCATTGTCGAACATTAATATCGCCCTTTTCGACTACTTCATTTGTGGCAAGTGGGGACTTATGCACCTTACTGACAGTAATAAATTTCTCAATCATTGTACTCGATTTGCTCTCCTTCTCTTTTTCGCCCTGCATGAGAGGATTGCACATCAACTCATTGCCTGGATCATGACTCGAAACTTCTCCTCGAGTCTCATTATTCTTTGATACGGTGTTAGAATCCAGCGAATAATTACGATTTGTACTCCCGACGTCATCTTCTGATCCATCTTCAATCATTCGATGCTTTTGAGAGCAGACATTAATATCACCCCGTTCGGCTACAGGATTGGCGGCCAGTGGGAATTTATGCTCCGTAATGAATTTCTCACTTATTGAGCTCGATTTGCGCTCCTTCTCTTTTCCGCAATGCATGGGAGTGTTGAACATCAATTCATTAACTGGATCATGAATCAAAACTTCTCCTCTTGTCTCATTATTTTTTGACACGGTGTCAAAATTCAGCGAATAATTGTGATTTGAACTCCCGACGTCGTCATCTAATCCATCTTTGATCATTCGGTGCTTTTGAGAGCAGACATTAATATCGCCCCATCCGTCTACCGGATTGGCGACCAGTGGGGAATTATGCTCCGTAATGAATTTCTCACTTATTGAACTCGATTTGCTCTCCTTCTCTTTTTCACCTTTCATGGGAGGATTGCGTATCACTGGATCATGACTAGAAACTTCTCCTCTTGTCTCCTTATTCTTTGACACGGTGGCGAAATCCAGCGAATAATTATGATTTGTACTGCCGAAGTCGTCTTCTGATCCATCTTCAAACTTTAGATGCTTTTGAGAGCATTGTCGAACGTTTACATCGCCCCGTTCATCTATAGCATTGGCGGCCAGTGAGGAATTATGCTCCATAATGAATTTATCACTTATTGAACTCGATTTGCTCTCCTTCTCTTTTTCCCCCTGCATGGGAGGATTGCACGTCAATTCTTTAGCTGGATCATGACTAGAAACTACTCCTCGATTCTCGTTACTTCTGGAATAGGTGTCGAAATCCAGCGAATAATTATGATTTGAACTGCCGACGTCGTCTTCAGATATATCTACAATCATTTGAGGGCATTGTCGAACATTAAATCCGCCCTGCTCGTCTATATGATCTTGCACTTTACATCAATAAAGTTAGAAAAATTGATTGATACTTGAGGACGAAACTAAAGTAAAGATTACCCACCGTTTGTCTGAGAATGTAAATGTTTCGAATTCCCTGGTTCTAACCTACAATTGACAGTATTAATCAGAACACCCTCACTTTTATTGTGAGAAGCGCTTTCCTCACATCCTACCGTAGAAGTGTCGACACCTGCAAAACTTGCTAGCAGGTCACTTTTCGAGTTAAAGCTTACATCTAATGTAAGAGGGCTGTGTCCTAGAATAAGTGGCTGGGAAACAGAAGTGTTTGACGATTTGTTCTTCAGGGTACAGTGTTCCTGACGTTTTGCAAGCGAAATAAACGAATACGTTGCTGGAACACTTTTACTATGGCTGTCACCACAGACTTTAGAAGCTTCCTCGACCTTATTCTTATATCCTAACGTTGGATCTATGTTCGATTGAAAATATTCTTGTGAGTAAGTTCGATGGGTAGACGAAAACTGCAACGCCTTAAATGCTGTCTGAGATTTGAGTAAAAGTGCTTTAAATTTCTCGCACTCAGCTCGAGATCGAGTCCATTTTGCATTCAAAACTTCTATCTCTTTTGACATCGCCTCTTTATTTACTAGTAAAGTATGCGATTGCGCGTTTGCCTCTGAAGCTTCGTTTTCAAGCGTGGTATTTGTTGACACAAGATCATTGCATTTTTGTTTCAATTGCTGACGCTCATTTTTGAGTAGTTCCAGCCATTGCAACGATATTTCAGTTTGTTGTTGAGAATCTTGTCTTAGATGGCTTAATTTCTCCTCATTTTCTTTGAAAACTATGGGTTTTTCGACAATGTTTTTTAGCCTTCTGATTTCTGCTTTAGCTTCCCCTAACTGTTTCTCCAAGTCACACATATTACATTCCATCTCCTCACTTTCTTGTCTTTGACGTAGAAGCGCATCCTTTTCAGCTGGTTATAATAGTAAAGGAAAGCGTCAAGACAAATCAATCCCGAAGCAACAAAATTTTCTCAAATAGTTGTTCGCATTGAAAGTGACTTACTCTTTAACTTCAATATATCACTATCGAGAATATTTCGTTGTGATTCTAAAGTTTTAAAACTATCTTCTAAACTTCGTTGAATGCTTAATTTTGCGTGTTCAAATTCGTTGACGGAATCGTGCGTGACTTGTTTTTTAGCCCTTCTGGCTTCTTGCAACTTCTTTCCAGCTTCTTCAAAGATCAATTTAATCCTTTCCTCTTCTAATCTTAATCTTTGCTCACGCTCGAATAATTTTCTTTCAATTTCCATGGCTTTTGCTTTATGAGCTATTTCTTTCTTCTGAAGTGCATCACGTTCGGAGCTTAATTCGAAGCGAATATGCGTTAATTGTTCTTCAAACTGGCATCGAAGGTCATCTCTCATAGATTGAATCTCATTTTGTGCCTTAAAAGCTGCATCTGCGTGCACTTTTGATATTTCTGTCTCTCGAAAATATTTAACTTTTTGCTCAAAGCATTTAATGTGGCGCTTCTCGCATTCTTCTTGAAATTGCTTTACCCTTTCTTCTAACCTCATATGTTGCTGATTTATTTCTTCGTCGAAACTCTGAGCGTATTTTCCCTCTAAGCACGCCAGTTGATGATCTAAAGAGGAACGAGCTTGAGTAACATAGTTATTTGTTGTCGATTTCGTAGTATGATCAATAGTGATTATTTCATCATCGGTCTGAACTTGAACTGATTGTTTCAATACTAGCATACATTTATTTTGCATCTTGTTGATTTGACGGAGACCAATCATAACCAGTCTTTGTAAGATTTCCGCATCAGCACATGCTCCTAATTTAATGTTATTCGGTAACACTTTTTCACAGCACCTATTCTCGTCTAAAAGGTGGTTGCTCAATATATCCAAACATAAGTCGATTGATATTGGAGCGTTCATCTGACTGTTACTACCCCCAGTGTCGTGAACCCTACAGCGCGACCGCAGATTAGGCAAAAAGACGCTGACTGTTTGTTTCATCAATGGAAGCGTACTAAGAAAATGATAAATTAAGCTCAATAACGCGTTCTGCTGTTCACTAGCTACAACGGACCTACTCGAACCATGTTCTCGGTCTTGGATCGACTCTGGTTCATGTTGCGTTAGTTTATGTACTAACTTGACTCGAAACTCACTCAATATTTCATCCACAAATCCGTCGTTTATCAATCTAAGACGTAACTTGTCGTGCAACTCGTCTTTGTTCATTGAGTCTCGATGGATGCAAATGTCGTCGAAGAGGATGCTTATATGCTTGGTGTATGTATAAATATCAATACTCTTACATGATTTAGTACATGTATAGCAAATATATTTTTTTGAATTCGTAGAGGTGACTCGTCTTCAGTAGCTCCATGTAGGTGCAGTCTCAAAGTTTACCCACTAATGTTGACCAGTAATTGTTTTGCAACATTACAGCTTCTCCAGATTTACTCATTACCACTCCCTAACTCTCTCCCTCTCTCTTGAGATCAAGTCAGTGATGATCGATGTAACATTCATTAGTGTTTTCCATGAAATTCAAGATATGACGTACATGTACACCACCCTCCATCCAGTACACCGTAATTCGTTACCAATTCTAATGAGCAATAGATAGACAGTGGCTGTTCATTCGAAAACCTGAAGTACAAACTACGGAGGAAAATAATGATGTCATAAATTACACTTCCTCTCTGTTTGTCTGTGTTTCATAATATTTGCACCGTAGGCTCTACCGAATAGAGAATAGAGGAGTACATGTATTAAATACATACATCATACATCTAACAAGTAGCATCAAGTTCTCGCTTACACTCAATCTGATTGGACTAAAAAATCGCACTTTCTGTCAAACAAATTATTTTTACTGGCAGCAGGCAGCAGCAGCAGCACATTTTAACACGCACAGACGTTCCCATATCGCACATCTGCCTTCATTCCTCTCTCCTCTCTGGGTGATTGAACTAGATCTACATGTATATTTTAACATACCGGTATTCTGGTTTGGAGTACACAAAAAATACCGAAGTATTACTTTATATAGTATTAATTTAATATTAAAAATAGTAATTAAAATTGATCGTACACAGTGTATCACTTAGTTTGAGGATGAGCAGCAGCAGCAGCAGGAGGAAAAGAAGCTTTGCTGAGAGATCATCCTTGCCACGAAGTTGGGAGTCGTACGAGTACTCTATTGGTACAGGCACGGGAACAGCAGCCTTGACGGGAAAACCACCACAGTCGTCTGCCAGTAGTTATCCACGACGACAGCATTCCACATATCGACCGACTATTTTGGCTCCGTCGCAGTCGGGAGGATTTTTTATTGATCTTACTGGTGATGATGATGATGATGATGATGGTAGGTTTTTGAGGTGTGAGGATAAGAATGGCTTACTTACTCCGTGTATTTAACATGTGAAAGTTTTTATTATGTCTTGCGTTCATACTCACATTCATTCTATGTAAATATATACAGATTCGTCACGGTGGAATCGTCGAACGTCATCGGAATCGAAAGATCACTGCTTATCCAAAGTTCGAGATGGTTTGTTAAATGTCGAACAGAATTTGTCTTTTGAACGAAATGTTGCTTCATCATTTAACATCTCTAAACGACACAAGTCACAAAGTTCTGCTCATACGGAACGAACTTTAAATGATTTTCAACGTTCCGCCTTGAGATCGCGGGAGGATATTGATGCGGAAGTTGCTATAAAGAATGGGAATCATGTAATTCGGGGTGGTTACGGTGCAACGGAGACAAATATCAATAAGGTCCTTGTTTCGGGACAGAAGTCACAGATTGGAACTAAATTAAAGCTATCGATAAATAATGGGAATCATGCAGCGCAGAAGTTTCGGAGTGATAGTGGTTCGACGAAGCCAGGGCAGAGATCACTAATTGGAACTAAATCGAAGCTATCTGTAAAGAATAGGAATCAGACAATGCAGAAAATTTGGAGTGATAACGGTTCAACGAAGACGAATGTCAATAATGTCCTTATTCCTACGCAGAGAACGCAGATTGGAACTAAATCGAAGCTATCTATGAATAATGGGAATCATGCAACGCATCAATTTCGGAGTGCTAGCGATTCGACAAAGCAAGGACAAAGGTTACAAAGTGGAACCAAATCGAAGCTATCTGTAAAAAATGGGAATCATGCAATGCAGAAACTTCAGAGTGATAACGAATCGACGAAGACGAATATTAATAAGTTCCTTGTTCCTGGGCATAGATCACAGATTGTAACTAAATCGAAGCTATCTATAAAGAATAGGAGTCAGACAACGCAGAAATTTCGGAGTGCTAGCGATTTGACGAAGCTAAGACAAAGATCAGAAAGTGGGATTAAATCGGAGCTATCGGTAAAGAATGGTGATCAGGCAATGGAGAAACTTAAGAGTGATAACGGTTCGACGAAGACAGATATGAATAAGGTTCTTGTTCCTTGGCATAGATCACAGATTGGAGCTAAATCGAAGCTATCTGTAAAGAATGCGAGTCAGACAACGCAGAAATTTCGGAGTGATAGTGGTTCAACGAACTATGAACAGGCACAGCAAAATAGAATTAAATCGAAGCTATCTGTAAAGAATGGGATTAAAGTAATACAGAAACTTCGAAGTGATAACGTTTCGACTAAGACAAATTCTAATAAGGTCCTTATTTCTGGGCAGAGATCACAAAGTGTAATTAAATCGAAACCAGATGTAAAAAGGAGTCATCTTCATGGGAAGGGATCACGAGAAAGTGTTAATACGAATCCAGCTGCGAGAAAAGGGTTGCTAGCGGGGCTCATGACAAAATCACATCCCACTGAGTTGCCTCGTAGTAAACCCCAAAAGGTGAAGCACGCAAAGCGAGTCTTGAAAAAGTGTTTCAAATTTTCATCGTACAAAGCCATAAGTGCGTCGGAATTGGACAATAGAGCGCTATCATGTTTATTACAGACAAATCGTGTGGTGGAAGGAAAAAGTAAGGTTAACTTTACATTCGATAAATTTACGGAGGGTAGAGGACAAATGTATTCTATACCCAAATTCCGCGGGGATGATCATGGTCGGCGTTTGAATCCCGTAAAAAACAAGTCTGAGGCTTTGTTGAGGGCTTATCAAGATGCTCTTGCGGAGGCGTTCGGTGTTAAGGAAGAACATGCTATCTTGCTTCGGATTAATAACAGAGAAATGCAACAACGTGAATTAAAATATTGTTCATACAATCCGGAAGCCGTTCAAGTGACAAGTAAAAAGAAGCATCAAAATTTTTCCAGGGTTCTTCAGCTAATATCGACCGATCATTCGCTTGTAAATAAACCTTTTTATAAAGTGAATAGTGAATTCAATGGCATGACCATTCTTTTTGCAGCAGTGATGTTTGGCTCTCCTAAAATTGCGTACGCCCTTCTTCAGCTAGGTGCTGATCCGCGCCATAAAGATGAGAAGCAGCGAAAGGCTCAAAGCCTGATCAAAAATAAGATGGAAAAGAGAGCACAGAGGAAACTTCTTGCGCTCTACGAACAATCTCAATCTTGTATTGATATGTCCTGTAACGTGAGGGAATGGCGCCGAGTTGAGTTAACGATAAACCGCATTGATAAGATTATACTTTCTGAACGTTGCAATTCGTTGAATTTTTCGAAGAATATCTTTTGTCGCATTTCCTGTACATTTGATTCTAATAGAACCTATATAACTTCAATTGAAGACGTCACCGAGAATGTTTCCTTTACGTCGAATCCGTTCAGAGTTGTCCTCAACGCTAGTTCTTTTCGATTTTCAAATTGCAAAGTGGTTGTCGAAGTTTGTTTGGGGAATAATCAAGAGGGAAGATATGCGGTGCTTTCTAAATGGGAACAGAATGTAAAAGAAGTGATAAACATAATGGATTCAGGAGGACATGAGCTCAATGGAGATTTAAAAGGTACACGTGATTCATATATTGAAGATGGTGCAAAACTCTTTTTAGGTATAAATATTTTCATTAGTTTCCGTGCGGTATCAGGATTTAGCTAACAGAATTGTTTAGGTTTAAAGGTACTCCCGTGTGATCACAAGAGAGAAAAAGAAAGAATGATTCAACTCTCGGACGCCGTTCACTACCTCTGCGAATCTTCACTGAAATTTCGAAGAGAGCATAGTGACGAAATTAATTTTCTCCCAAACATTACCTTGGTTGGGTATGAGAATACATCAATCATCCACGCGGCAGTCTTCGTTCAAAATTCTGCTGTCGTGAAAAAATTGCTCGATGATGGAGCCGATCCGAAACTTTCATCAGGAAGAGGAACGCCGTTAGCAATTTCCCAACAGAGCCTTTCATGGTTTGACGATTTTTCTGCAAAAAATCTGGCCCAAAATATTCACAACCTTCTGAAAGCTAGCGCAAGAGAAGTTTAGAGTTTGTGACAGTGCAGATCGGGAGAAGTTGGTGATGAGTGACATTTGCAATGATCAACAAGTATTGCCGCAGCCGCCATCGCTTCTTTTTGTTGCTTCGTTTTATGCAACTTTCCGCATTATTTTTTTCTCCAAATAGGTTGCCCTCACACGTCGACGTATCAAAAGTAGGAAAAATGACAGAGAGATGGGCAAGAAAGTTGTTACCTCTCTGTTCTGTCATATGCATATTACGTAGTTACGTACCCACACCGAGGCTCCTCACTGCGAGGTCTTACTGACATGTGAAGACTGACGAAACAAAAGTAGTTCTTACTGACATGTGAAGACTGACGAAACAAAAGTAGTTCTTCCGTAGGAACTTACATGTAACTGACTTTTTCAAAATAGCCAAGGAGTCTTTTCTTCTGTCGACACGACTCGAAGTTTATGTTGGGAAAAGATGATACATTTTTATGTGAAACTTGCGTTAAACAAATTAATGCTGAAGGTACATGATACATATGATGACAATTTTTCGAGACTTGCGTTTAAATTGTCGGAATTACCCGTTTGCGTTACGGATGTTTGGACAACGCGTACAGACAGGACATGGACAGGTGAACAGCAACAGCACACTCATGAACATATATATTTATACATATATATATATATATATACGAACAAGTATGCATATACAGCTGTCAACATTTCAATACATCTGTTTGTATATATATATATATATATATATACACATTTGTGTACATACATATCGACATATAGCA
>Ga0115008_10002953_pt1 | contig 14095 bp, 15 predicted proteins | sample FraStrMetagenome_FD_87164 | JGI IMG/M metagenome (GOLD analysis project Ga0115008, IMG submission 87164) | Marine eukaryotic phytoplankton communities from Arctic Ocean - Fram Strait ARC3M Metagenome | ecosystem: Environmental > Aquatic > Marine > Oceanic | place: Fram Strait | collected...
CCATCACAAACAAGCCACAAAGACCCATTATGGCGTAATGCACATACATCCATTCGCCTTGGATGGCTTGTAAAAAATCAAAACCAATAAAGTTAAAAGTGTATTCTGGCTCTACGAGTACTCTTCTAACCCAACCTGTAACAATGGCTCCAATACTTTCTAGAAATATTAAAGCTCCAAAAAGTATTCTAAATACAATGAGTGAACTGTTGTCTATATGTTTAAACAGAAACTTATTCATGATGCTGTTGAATATGTTGTAATGCGTTCAACTTATCAGTGTCGAGTTGCGTCTTGAGTAAATCAACAGATTCAAATTTATGTTCATCTCTCAAACGATACAAAATATCTATTTTCAATATGGTATCGTATAAATTTTCATCTAAGTCAAAAAAGTGAACTTCAATAGATTGTTTATCGTTTTCAAATGTTGGATTTTTACCAATATTCATCATCCCAAATACGACTTTATTATTGATAACGGATTGCACCACGTAAACACCATCTTTTGGAATGAGTTTGTAGGTTTCTGCGACATCAATATTTGCGGTTGGAAAATTTAAAGTCTTACCTATCCCTTTTCCTTTAATCACTTTACCAGATACAAAGTAAGGATACCCTAGGTAAGAATTTGCAGTTTCAATATCACCATCTAATAATGATTGTCTTATTTTTGTTGAGCTTACTGCAACATCTTCTATATCTTGAGCGGTAATTTCTTCTACAGTAAACCCATATTGTTCACCATACATTTTTAGGTCGTCAATGTTTGCTGTTCTGTTTTTTCCGAAATGATGATCATACCCAATGATTATATGCTTAGCATTAAGTTCGTCTACAAGGATTTTCTTGACATAATCTTGAGCAGATAAATTAGCAAAGTCTTTTGTGAATTTTTTAATCACTACGTCATTTAAACCAAATTGAGATAACACGTCTTGACGCTCTTCAATAGTGTGTAATAACTTAATATCAAAATCAGGCTGCAACACCATTCTTGGATGTGGAAAAAAAGTAAGTACTATAGATTTTAAATCTTTATTTTTTCCAGATTCTACGAGTCGTTGAATGATTTTTTGGTGACCAATGTGAACACCATCAAAAGTGCCAATGGTAATTACAGAACCGATTTTGAGTTTAGTATTTGAAGCGTTTGGATTCAATCCTTGAATTTTTGGTAAAAGTAGTTAATTGACTGCTTAAAATGAATAGAGTAAAGAAATTATCCAAAACTTACTTTCAAATATGTTTACTAAACGAGAAACTTCATATCATAAACTTTTTTAGTAAAAAATATCATATACTCATATTTCATAACCGAATAAAGCATTTATAACACAAATACCTCTGAATTATTAAATATTTTTACCTATTCCTATTTTAATTATAAATAAACCATGAAAATAAAAATTACAATTACAAAAACTTTAATGTTAGCATTAACATTATTGTTAAGCTATTCTTCGTTTGCTCAAGATAGAACTTGTGCAACAGACGAATATATGGCCGAGGCTCTAAAAAACCTTGTGTTTGCTGCGTAATACGAAGCAGACCAAAAGAAATTTAAAGCTGAGCTAACGAGAAGAGCTAATGGCGACTTTAGTCAAAGAGGTTCTACAATAACAATACCTGTTGCGGTGCATTTTCCATCAGGAAACGAAGCAGATAGAGCCTGTTTAGTAGCTTTAGCACAAAGACAAGTAGACATAATAAATGCGGATTACACTGCTACAAATGCAGATATTACTCAATGGGCTGCAGCAAGTGGTTCTTACCCTGGTTTACAACCTGGAGCAGTAAATCTTTTGTTTAGCAACATCAAATCACCCTGTAGATACTGATCCAGAATTACTCGAAGGAGAACCAGCAGTTACAATTGGTTATAATTTTGCAAATGGATCTGGTTTCCCAGAACAAGATGTAAACTTTCAAGGTTACATGAACTTTTTGATTAAACCCATAGGTAGATTAGGTTACTCACCATTAGGGGGAAGTCTAGCAAATGGTGGTACAGTAGTTATGAATTTGAACGCTTTTGGTTCTGGTTCTGGCTGCCCAGGATTTCAGCCTGGAGCACCATATAACCTCGGTCGTACTGTAACTCATGAACTTGGACACTTTTATAGTTTAGAACATCCTTGGGGTAATGACCAAAATGTAAGTTGAAATTCAGATGATGGTTTTACAGATACACCAAATACAGATGATCAAACATTTAGTTGTCCAGCTGCAGGATCTCTAGACGCGTGTACAGCTGGAGAAAACATATTATCTATGAATTATATGGATTATGTTAATGATGCCTGTATGTATATGTTTACACCTCAACAAATGAATGCGGTTGACGCTTATATTGTGAGTGTTATAGCTCCTTCTATTAAGCCAAATGTCTGTGAAGCAGCAGTACCAGGATTTAATATAGTTGCTAATGACACTGAAATTTTTAGTTGTCCAACTACAGATACTGAAGCTGTATTTTCTTTCACTTATTCTACAATCATGGATTTTAGTGAGACTACAACATTTTCTGCATCAGGAGTGCCAGCAGGTGCAAAAACTACTTTTGCTCCAACTTCATTAAATAATGATGGTGATTTCACATTAACTATTGGTAATATTGGTGCAACTGCAGAAAGAGAATACTCAATTACGGTTACAGGTACATCTTCTACTAGTAACATTACTGAAACAACAACTGTAGAATTAAAGAATACATGTACTGAAATACAATGTATACCTTATGCATCTGCTCAAAATTTAGGTTTGGCTATTCCTAATGGAACAGGAACTACAGCTCCGGCAAATGGGCCTCCACTTTTTGACACAATAAGTTTAGCAGACACAGGAACAATTGAGAGTATGACTGTAAACGTTGATCTATCTCATACTTATGTTGGTGATTTATTAGTCCGAATTATACATCCCGACACAACTACTGAGGTAAATATTTGGATAGGTGATTGTGGAAGTAATGATGATTTTGATGTTACTTTTGATGATGACGCAGGCGTTCCAATTACATGCGCTAGTCCAACTGTTGGCACATTTATACCAGCCTAAGCTTTAAGTGCATTTAATGGATTAGATCTTCAAGGAGATTGGGAAATATTAATTGCTGATTTCTTTGCTGGAGATACAGGAGTCTTAAATGATTGGTCATTGGACATTTGCTCTCAACAGCCACTAAGCACAAACGATTTCTCAATAGATGATTTTGCAATTTTCCCTAACCCAAATAATGGTGAGTTTACAGTGAAATTAAATTCTAATTCAGGAAATGAAATTAGCATAGACGTTTATGATATTAGAGGACGAAGAATTTTTAACAACGCTTATGATAACGGATCTGATTTTAATCAAACAGTTAAATTAAATAATGTGCAATCTGGATTGTATTTAGTAACTGTCAAAGATGGTAATCGAAATATTACTAAGAAGATAGTTGTAGAATAATACAGCGAATTTTATATTACAAAAAAAGAGAAACTTTTGAAGTCTCTCTTTTTTGTTTTAATCATTTTTTCAATATTTCAACTTAGAATAAAAGATTTAAAATAAGATAAGTAATAGGAACTTATTCTTTACTTAAATATTGAATCTTAATCAAAACACCAGATACAATAATTAGAATTTCACTTTCCATTAGCTAAAGTAAAAAGCAATAAGTTTAGTCTTGGATTCAACTTTAGTAATGTTCTTTTTATAATTCTACAAAGTAAAACATACCATTTACTTTTAAGCTACTTAAATAGCATTTTACTTAGACTAGATATCTCATTATAAATAATACTATCAAAACTAGTTTACATTAGCATTTTTCTTAAAAGAAATACCACTATAAAATTTTTTCCCATTTTTTTAAGCCAGTGTGTTATTTTTAATGAACATATTGATATTTAACCTTATTCTAATAAACCGATATATAGGCAAACATAAAGAGGGTTGATTTATATCAACCCTCTTTATTATAAATAAACTTTAGAATATTATTCTTTAATAAAAGGTAGTGTTATTGAAGTACTTTCTTTTGTTATTCTAATAAAGTACATCCCATTACTTAAAGCTGTTGTGTTTATTGCAAGATCTTCATTAGATGCAATAGTGCTCTTCGTAATAGACTGTCCTAACATATTAACAATCTCATAACTGTTAGGTAAATCGTTAGTATTACCTAATTTAATATTTAATTGAGTAGCTGTTGGGTTGGGATAAACATATAGATTATTGTTTGAAAAATAATCGTCTACGCTAAGTGCTACTGTTGATATTTGAGTCGACTCTGTAGCTCCAAATTCTCCACCACTAAAAATGATTGAACCATCATCTGCACTTAATTCATAAGAACCGTTACCGAAACCGCAGCAAACACCATCACCCTCAGAATCAGTAATTGTAAATGTATAGCACTCATTAGGTATTACATCAAAAAATTCATTAAATATCGTATTATCTTGAGCATTTTGAGTGTAGTTACCACCAGAAGCTATTAACGCTCCACTACTGTCTCTAAACTCCCAATCGGTTTCTTCACAATAATTATCTGTAAGAAGTGTTAATTCAACCTGGGAAGTGCCAGAATAAGAGTCTGTACCTGTAAAAGTACTATTAGTAACATCATTACAACTACGATCATCTGCATTACCATTTGGAGATGCAATAGCTACATTAAAGACGTGTTCACCGCCTCCTGGAGTAAGAACTGGAAGATCAATATCTTCAAATTGTCCATTAGCTAGATTTCCCGTCCAAGAAAAATCTGTTGTAGTCCCACCATCTACATCATAGGAAACTGTTGCAGACGTTAACGTCACTGTACCAAAATTTTGTATTCTTATATTAGGAACAAATTCTCCAGAGCAAGCTGCACCAGGAGCTAATTGATTAATTTCTATACTACCATCAAAACTTACGTCTGCTAAAGGTGAACACTTATCAGATGTAGTCGTATTAGGTCTATTTGCAGAATTTGTCATTGCTGCAATAACTCTAGCCTTTTGATCATTAGTAAAAACATTCATACAAGAATCATCTGTATAATCCATATAGTTTCTAACCATATCCAAATCACCACATGACATATGTGTTGTAGGGCATCCAAAATTGGGAGAGTCTACAGCTGGAGTGTCTGCACATTGATCACCTCCTCCACATCCACCTTGGAAGGTGTGAAACAAAGCTAAATAATGACCTACTTCATGTGTCATAGTTCTACCTAAGTTAAAGCTACCAGGAATAGTAACTCCAGGAGCATCATTACTTCCAAAATAAGTGTAGTTAGAAACGACACCATCGGTATTTGCTGGTCCTCCTGGAAACTGAGCAAACCCTAATAATGAACTATTGGAAAAATTAACAGACCACATATTCATGTATTGAGAGGCATCCCAAAAAGTAGCAGGCTTTAAAACCGTATCCGTGTTACCTCCTGGACCTGACCATGTTGTGCTAACAGCAGACATATCTACGCGATCAATTCCATTAGACACACATCCATCCGGATTTTGCTTAGCTAAGCAAAACTCAACTTCAACATCAGCCCCATTAGGATCAGAATTAAATCCATTAGTACCTACCATACGCCTAAAATCCTCATTAAGTACTTGAATTTGTGAAATCACTTGAGCATCAGAAATATTAGCACCAACTCCAATTGGTTCTCCATTATGAATCACATGGACTACAACTGGTATAGTAAATTGAAGAACTCTAGCTGCTGATCCAGATTGTAACTGTCTTTTAATTTCTGCAATTTTTGGAGCCATTTGACGTTCAAAAGCCTCACCACCCATCATGTTTGGGTTGTCAATTAATAACTGAGCGTTGTACTCATCTGTGCCACAATTACGCGTCTGCTGAATATTTGCTTTTTGAGCATTTAGACCAATGCAAGAAACGATCATTGCAAAGCACATTAACTTAAAAGTAAAGATTTTCATATTTTCATTTTTTTTAAAACAAATTTAGACACCGAAATTAGTGAAATTATTTGAAACCGTAAATTTATGTTAAAGTCATTTAATTTGAATCCTAAGTTTTTTTTTAGAAACATAATGATAGAATACTGTTTTCATCCGAAGAATAAATAAAAAAGAGAGACATTTGTCTCTCTTTTTTATTTACCATTAAAGGTATTCATGGTATTATTAATTCCTGCTAAGCCAAATGATTTGATAAGTTCAACAGATTTTTCAAAACGTTCAGTCAACTTTGCATTCTCGTCATCTGTCCATTCTCCAAGCACATAATCCACTTGTCGTCCTTTGCTAAACTCATCACTAATCCCGAATCTAAATCTATTGTACTTGGCAGTCTGCAACGTATTCTGAATGTCTTTTAGCCCATTGTGTCCTCCATCGCTACCTTTCGTCTTAACTCTAATATTTCCGAAGGGAAGATTTAAATCATCTGTAATAACCAATAAGTTTTCTAGAGGCACTTTTTCTTTAGTCATCCAATATTGAACCGCTTTACCACTTAAATTCATATAGGTACTTGGCTTTAAAAGAATAAACGTTCGTCCTTTAAATTTATAAGTCGTGATATCTCCAAGTTTTTGAGTTACAAAAGTAAGCTCCTCTTTTTGCGCTAAAGCATCTAAAACTTTGAAGCCAATATTGTGTCTTGTATTTGCATATTGATTACCAATATTACCCAGCCCAACAATCAAAAATTTTTTCATAGGATCTGTTTCTTCGACATCTAACGATGACGAGTTCCAATTAAAAATATTACGGATAAATTTCCAGATAATATTACGATTTAGATATTAAACTCTTCTTTTCAAAAATAAAAAAAGCATTCTATAAACTATAGAATGCTTTGTAATATTGTAAAAAAATAAGTTCTATTCTTGAGTTGCTTCTGTAGCTTCTCCTCCTGCAGCAGTTGCTTCTTCTCCTTCTTCTAATTCTTCATCTTCATCATCATCTTCAACAACAGCAGCTCTGGCAGTCTTAATTTGAACTACAACTGTGTTATCTGTATGAAGTATTGTGTAATCTTCACCTTCTAAAGCAGTAACATATAATTTACCACCAATTTTAAGAGGTGTGATATCTGCCTCTAAAAAATCTGGTAAATTTTTAGGTAAGGCTTTTACTCTTAATTTACGTCTGTTCTTACGAAGAATTCCTCCATTTAAAACACCTTTAGATGTTCCTATAACATGCACAGGAATATCCATAGCAATTTCTTTGTCTTCGAATAAACGGTAGAAATCTACATGTAGAATTCTATCTGATACTGGGTGAAATTGGATGTCTTGTAAGACAGCGTCGTAAGTTTCACCATTTTCTATGGCAATCACAACTGTATGCGCATTAGGCGTGTATACAAGTTTTGAAAAAGCCAATTCTGGTGCAGAGAAATGCACGTTTTGGTCTCCTCCGTATAATACGCAAGGAACCTGACCAGCATTACGTAAAGCTTTCGTTGCCTTCTTGCCTACGCCTTCTCTTTGAGATCCATTGATTGTAATTGATTTCATTTTTAAAATTTATAATTATTATTAATATTCTAATTTATGTACAAAGCAATAACTCACCTTGTTGATTATTGCAGTTGAAACTACATTAAAAATTTAGAACTTATTGATTTGTTATAATGCACGTTATGCATTACTTCTGCAAATAAATCTGCACAACTCAATACTCTAATTTTTTCACTTTTCTGTTTTAGAGGAATTGTATCTGTAACAATCAATTCTTCTAGTTTAGAATTTTCTAATTTTTTATAAGCATCTCCAGACAAAATAGGATGTGTACAAATAGCTCTTACGCTAAGCGCTCCTTTTTCCATCATTAAATCTGCTGCTTTGGTCAACGTTCCTGCTGTATCCACCATATCGTCAACTAGCACTACGTTTTTACCAGTAACGTCGCCAATTAATTCCATATGAGAAATCACATTAGCTTTTGCACGTTGTTTGTAACAAATGACCACATCACTTACTAAAGCTTTAGAATACGCGTAGGCACGTTTTGAACCACCCATATCTGGCGATGCAATCGTTAGGTTATCTAAATTAAGTGATTTTAAATATGGTAAAAATATGGTTGATGCAAATAAGTGATCTACAGGCTTCTCAAAGAACCCTTGTATTTGATCTGCATGCAAATCCATTGTAATGATACGAGTCGCTCCTGCAACTTCTAGCATTTTTGCTACTAATTTTGCTGCAATAGGAACTCTAGGTTTATCTTTACGGTCTTGTCTTGCCCAACCAAAATATGGTAAAACTGCTGTAATGTGTCTTGCAGATGCACGTTTTGCAGCATCAATCATTAACAACATTTCCATCAAGTTTTCTGGTCCAGGATGAGTAGAACCAATAATAAAGACTCGTGAGCCTCTTATAGATTCTTCATAAGACGGTTGAAATTCGCCATCACTATACGTTGATGTAATGACATTACCTAAAGGCACACCAAAGGTTGCTGCTATTTTCTCAGCTAGTTCTCTACTTTGTCCGCATGCAAAAATTTTTGCTTCTGTAACTCCGTTTGGCATTGGTAATGAATTATTTGTGTTAATTAAGCACACTTTAATTTAACGAGGTGCAAATTTAAGAATTTAATTGAACTGAAAAAGCATAAAACCTACTATTTTTGATTGATAGTAATAAAATATTTTATAATTTTGCAGTCCGAAAACGCTCAAGTGGTGGAATTGGTAGACACGTTGGATTCAAAATCCAATGTCGCAAGACGTGCGGGTTCGATTCCCGCCTTGAGTACAAAGGGACAAATCAAAACGTTTGATATGTCCCTTTTTTTTATTCCTTTTAACACTGTTATTGATACTAGAAATCTTACAAAAAAATGACAATTCGTATCGTTGTTACATTTCAGCAATTCAAAAAATTAATTTCAAGTATACTTTTTATATCAATTAAAGGACCAACCAAATCCACTTGTAAAAATGTAATCCACATCATTACCTGTTATTGCTGGTTTATTATCATAGTTTAATGTAAATCCTAGTTTTAGATAAAAATCCAGCGGAAGGTCATATTTTAAGGATAAATTATAATCTGTTCTAAAACGACCACTTTCAGAGAGACTTGGATACAATTTTAAATCAGTTACAAAATCAAAATCTTTTACATCATAGATTTTAAATGTTGTAGAAATAAAGACTTCTGTTGATTTTTTGTTTAATGATGTATCCGTGTAATTTTCGATATTTAATGTAAATCCGGTAGCGACACCCAAATAAAGTTTATTGGTACTCACCATAAATCTACCAACTCCAATACTTGGACTTATACGAGAATCTAGTGCTTGTTCTGTGTTTGAAAGGAAAGGTACTTCACCAGTTAGGTACAATTTCTTTTTAAGTAATCTTACAAAATTTAAACTTGCATCTGTTCTTCTTGTTTGATCTACATTCTCTTGATTCGTATTAAGACTATTAATATTTGCTTCAAATCGCCATAATTCACTATTGTAATTTAAATTACCTGAAAAAGAAAATTGTTGGGTTCTATTAGCTCTGGTAAAATTATAGCTCAAATCAACAGACGCTTTAAACCTTTCAAAGAAATTCTCCCGAACCTCTTTAAGCATTATAATCTCAGCTATGGCGTATTCTTCTTTTATGTTATTATCTAAGGTAATCGTTATTGTTCCTGTATCGATAGATCTTATATAACCAAAACGCCGACGATTATCAGTCAAAAGAACTAAGCATTTACGTTGTATTACTAACTTCTTTACTTTGTTGAACTCTATACTAAAATCTTTATCACTATATGCGGTTTCTATCTTTAAGACGCCTTCAGAAATCACTTTAATTTCACCTACTAATTGATCTCCACTTACGAGACGAATTGTATCGTTTTGAGCACTTATACCCAAACAAAAAAACAAGTTAATCATTAGAAAAAGACCAATTGATTTATTGAGCTTTTTAAAAATCTCTAAGTGACCATTTAAAAATAGCATGTCGAAGACAGGTATATTTAGAGACACTTTTTTGATTCTCATTTTTTGTTTTTTGAATTAAGCAAACTACACAAACTTATTTTATAGGCACTTCTAAATTCTCAATCATAAGATCAACATATTTACTTGCTGTTTTATGAGCTTCTTTTGGATTATCTAAGCTCATAGTAATAACAGCCACTAATTGCTTTCCTTCTGCTTCATCCAAATTGTAAGCGACAGTTTCTAAAACATACTTTGTGTCATAACTCGTTGATGTTGACGTTGGGATATAACCTCCAAATGAATCATAATAAGAACCATATGCATAAGGATAGGTATAATAATTATAGAATCCGCCATAATAACCAGGATAGTAGTTACCATATGACGCACCAAAATAAATTCCGTTTGATGTCACCCTTTCAGTTACTTGTTTATCTTTTATTACAGTTAAAACAATGGCATCAAATCCTTCGCTTTTCATTAAGCTTTTTATGAAAGTGAGACGTTCATCAGACATTTTTCTATTAGGATGTATTTTTGGAGCTTTACTGTAACTTCCTGTAGCCTTAATTCCTCTCTCACCTAACGCTTTAACAATCTCTTGCTCGAAAGCTAAACGTGCTTGATCATCAGAAGTTCTTGCAATAACTAGAACATTTTTTTCTTTAAAAAGCTCCACTACTGATGGTTCAGCTTTCCAAGAATCTAAGACTTTGGTACTCGCACAATTTTGAAAGAATAGCGTAATGATTAGAAGTGTTGCAATTTGTTTAATATTTTTCATTGTTTGTTTTTTTTGATTCTAAAGTAAATCTTTTTATTGTTTTTACACCCTTTTTTTAATCAATAATTTCCCTGACACAACGAAACCTTATATGTTCCATTGAGGTGTCTGGTGTATTTCCCATTCTGCTCCAAAAACCAAAGCAACTCCAAAGCTTTCTGTCAAATTATGAAACCCAACTATTAATGCAAAAAATGGAAATTAATGCTCTAAAATCTCCTCATTAAAGCCATCACGTTTTACTATAAAATCTTCAATAATTAAATTGGGTATACAAGCCAATTGACCATTTATGATTTAAACTATAGTTGTTATTTATTGAAAATGAAGGCACGATTAACGAATTTTTTTCATCGTTAGAAAGACCTTAATTAATGCAGCTATGTGTTAAGAATAAACCTAATGAATGCTTTTTTTTCCACTTCAGAATAAAAACATTAAACACAATTTAAATTGCCAACTTTAAAATTTAACACTTGTTAACCTACTATTAAGAGATATTTAGTTTGATTAAAAACAAAATATAATCAACTTTTTAAAGTACACAGAACTTACGAACTATGCTTATAAGGATGACGCCAATTATACTAATCTGTTTTTTATTTTTTATTAAAACTCTTTGAAATAGCTTTCACATATTGCTTAGCAGCTGTAGTTGCACTTTCTGGATCTTCAATTTTAGAGGTTACAACACCTACTAATTGCTTTTCACCGTCAGCGTCTAAATCATAAATCACAGTTTCTAGAATAAAGTTTTTGGCTGTTCTTGTACTAATTGTTTGCTCCACATAATTACCATATGTAGAATATGACATTGGATTACGATAATACCCATAAAACCCTCCATAATATCTGGGGTAGTATCCCGCATAATTACCACCAACATAATAACCACCGTCTACCGTCGTTTTAGTTAGCTCCTCAACATCTTTTATAACTGTTAAAACAACACCATTAAAGCCTTGCTCTTTAAGCATATTCTTAATCTCTTGTTGTTGCGCTTCAGTGATTTCTTGATCAGGGTTTAAATCTGGGAATTTGGTGAAACTAGCTGTCGCTTTAATATCTCTTTCTTTTAATTGTTTTACGATTTCATTTTCAAAAAGCATACGAGCAGTCATGTTATCTGTTCTCACGATCACTAACATATTATTATCTTTAACCGTTTCTATGTTATCGGCTTTCCAAGAGTTGAGGACATCTACACTTGAACATGAACTAAAAAAAAGAATAGTTATTACAACTATTAATGGAGGGATAAAATTTTTCATAATGATATTTGAAAATAAATTTTGAAAATAAAAAGGTAAAAAATCTCGTCGTCGAGAATTTTCTTATACTTGCAAATGTAATGGTTTTACGCTACAATTAAAACATCTTTTGATAAGTTATATTAACAACAAAAATTTTAATTTTTCAAAAAGTATTTGTTGTCAAATGGAGTCACTTAGTGGCTAATTAATTTTATATCATAATGACAACTATTAAACACAACTTTATAAGTAAGATTTGTCTTTTACAGGTTTTACTTTTCTTTGCTAATGTTAGTTTTGGCCAAGATATTGAGCCTAGACGATGGAGTCCCTTACCGCTAAAAACAAATGTTTTGGCTGTAGGCTACGCACATTCGTCTGGCGATATCCTTTTTGATCCATTATTGCAGGCTGAAGATGTTACTTTTAAAGTAAATACTGTGATTATCTCTTATGTACGTCCTTTTAGAATTGGCAATAAAGCAGCACGATTTGATATTGTTGCTCCATACACAAATGCTACCTGGAAAGGATTACTTAATGGCGAGCCTGCACAGGTTAATCGTGATGGTTTTGCAGACCCTCGTTTAAGACTCTCCATAAATCTTACTGGCGCACCTTTAGGTACGGGAAAAGAGTTACAAGAGTACATGGCAACACATCCTGTGAATACTACCATAGGTGTTTCACTTGCAGTGACCGTACCTCTTGGACAATACTTTGAAGAAAAACTCATCAATTTAGGACAAAACCAATTCACTTTTAGACCTCAAATAGGTGTAGTTCATAATTGGAAAAAATGGTCGTATGAATTAACTGGATCTGTTTCTTTTTTTAGTAAAAACCCTAATTTTTCAAGTGGACAAGATAAAAGCCTAGATCCCGTCTTTGCATTACAAACACATTTAATTAAAACTTTTAAACCCAGATATTGGGCTTCTTTAAGTTTGGCTTATGGTTTGGGAGGTCAATCTGTAGTTAATCGTCAACCTAATAATGATGAACGAGGCAATATACAATATGGTTTGGCATTTGGATTTCCTTTAATCAAAAAACAGAGTGTGAAACTTTTTTATGTTCGCTCAGAAACACTTAAAGATTTGGGATCTAACATAAACGTTCTTGGTGTAGGCTGGTCCGTTCTATTTTAGATAAAAAATTTAATTAATATGTTGACTAAAACATATCATTTGATATTTGCAAAAAAAAAGCACTAAACTATTTTAGCAGTACTCAAAATAGGCTTATATTTGAGATAATACATTAAACATATTTCTCTTTTTTTTTAATTGATAGAGTAATGAAAACCAGTATTTTAATACATTAATTTTACTATGAAACAGCTTTCCTTAATTATATTAATGACTTTTTTATCTTTTAATGCAATTGGTCAAGTCATTGAAATCACACCGTCATATGGCTATCAATTTGGAGCTAAACTCGGTTATGGACCAAATTACTTAAAAATGGAAGATAGTAGTCAATTTGGCATTACTCTTGGTGTAGAAACCTATACTGGCTTAATGGCTGAAGTAACCTATATAAATATGAGTTCATCACTAAGAATTAGAGACGTCGTATTTTCGCCCATTGAAAATACACTTTCAGACCTTAATATAGATTGGTTTCTTGTTGGTGCAACTCGATATTTTAAACAAGGAAAAGTAAAGCCTTTTGCTGGAGGTAGTTTAGGCCTTGTTGTTGTTTCACCATCAAATGAAAACAACGATATCATAGATAATAGATTAGATAGCACAACAAGATTTGCATTTAGTTTTAAATCGGGTGTCAATATAATGCTTACAGATGTTATTGGTTTAAATCTGCAAGGAAATTTATATTTTCCAGTTAATTGGGCTGGAGTATATGTTGGACCTGGTGGAGCCGTCATTAGTACAGGTTCCACAGTAATTCTTGGAGGTTTTAGTGCCGGTTTGGTGTTTAGAATAGACAAGGATTAGTTATTTCAATACTTGACTTGATAATTTATTTAAGCTTAATTCTTTAGAAGTACTTTTATTCTTTTATCTTCAAAACTCACAACACTTTCTAAATCAATTTCAGATGAAACATTTATCACTATTTCTTTTAATCGCTATGTTGTCTTTGCCCATTTTTGCGCAAGAAGA
>Ga0115008_10002954_pt1 | contig 14093 bp, 22 predicted proteins | sample FraStrMetagenome_FD_87164 | JGI IMG/M metagenome (GOLD analysis project Ga0115008, IMG submission 87164) | Marine eukaryotic phytoplankton communities from Arctic Ocean - Fram Strait ARC3M Metagenome | ecosystem: Environmental > Aquatic > Marine > Oceanic | place: Fram Strait | collected...
ATACACGCTCACGCTAAAGCGTTCGCTGTGATTAGTTGGATAATGGAGCACTTTGAAAAAGTGTGACATTAGCCTGTTAACTAAGATAGAGTAAGGGGCTATTGTCACTGTTTTACAGGTACAATGTTATGTCTTCCTCATCCATTAATTCACGTAGTGCGATCTTGTGACAGTGTGAGTAGTCATCATCTAATCCAACCCAGTGGTTGTAGCAGTTTTGGTGGTACGTAATTTGATCTTCAATTGATAGTGAATCGATCACGTCTTCAGGTAGGTATAGATCGTGTAAATCTATTGTTGTTGTTTCGCTTCTATATATAGCCATAGTGGTATTGTTGAGATTATTAGTATCAATTCTATTATCATAGTTGTATCGTGTTAGGTTAGTGATTAATCAAATGAAGACTATTTAGTCTCCACTTGATGCTCACGTGCCCATGTTGGTAAGTTGTTACTGTTTGTGTAGTTACCATACTTGTGCCAGCAGTTCATTGTTTCTAGCTTCTGCTGGTTAGCTGCGTACACTGCATCATGATCGTACGTGAACGTACCTTTCTTAGTAGTGAATGTAATGATAGTGTTGTTACCGATTAGTGACTTGCGCATTACGAATCTTTTAGTAGTAATTGAATTTGACATAGTAGTTTAATTTAATTGTTAGTTATTATATTCAGTTATATTATCTTATGTACGTCGTAACCATTTTGTGAAAAAACTTTAGACTGATTTAAAAAAAAGAGTTAGTCGAAATACATATATATTATCTAGAGAGGGTCGTGGTAAGATTGTGTAATGGGGCTGGGTGAAAGAAAGTGACTTCCGTTTTCTTGTTGTGAAAAATTTAGGGGGGGGCTATGCAACGGCCCTGTATTTATAATACCAAATTATTTGGGGTACCCCTTATATACGAGGGGTTTATTTTATAAACCTAAAAGTGTGACATTAGGCTGCTAATAAGGAAGAGTAACAGGCTATTGTCACTGTTTTGATATTTACCTTAGCCATGTAATAATACATGTATGAAAAGAAGAAGAATGCACGGTAAGAGAAGGTCATGTTTCGCTAAGCAGAAATTATCACCTACAGCAGCGGCTGCTAAAGCTGCTAGAGACTTAGAGTATGCTAACTCTCCTAAGCGTAAAGCAATGAGGGCTGATAACCAGAAGAGAAGAAGAGCTGCTATCAAGAACGGCCAAGATATTACAGGTATGGATTACGACCATGCTAGTAAAAGATTTGAGACTATTAAGGAGAATAGAGGTAACGGTGGTAAAGGAACTAAATCTGAAGGTAAGTAAGTAATAATAGTATTAACACATAAAAAAAATAGACATGGCATTTAAAATGAAAGGACCGTTCTTATACGATGGAGCTGCGGATGGATTAAAAGCAAACATATCTTCTGTCAAATCAAAGGTAAAGAAAGATACAGCCCGTGAAGCGTACCCTGGCTCTAAAACAAATAAAAAAACAGCTACGGTGAAGTCAAAAAAGTCGTTTTCAAATCCTGATGGTTCTGTAAACATTCCTGTTAACCCAAACGCTCCAAAACCAGTTAAAGCTCCTAAGAGCAATGCGTCTATAAAAGGTAAAACTCAATTTGAGGTAGATACACAAGGCGTTAGAAATGTAATAGGTAAAGCTGAATATAAAAGTGCACAAGCGGGAAAGAAAGCGAGAGGAAAAGCTAACAAAATAACGAGAACTGTTAAAGATTATTTCACTAAAAGATAAAGATATGGAGGATAATAAGAAAGAATCAAGAGTTTACCCGTTGGGTCATAACCCAATGATTAAGCCAATGGCTACTAAATGCCAGACTTCACTACAGTATAAGAATACTAAGACTATCCAAGCGATAATCAAAGAGAACGCTGCTACTACTAACACTAACCCTAATAAGTAAGACATGGCATTTAAAATGTATGGCAAGACGCCCATGACCAAAGCATTAGTAGGTAAGCAAAAGAATTTACCAGCTAATTTAAGAGCTGCAATAGAAGCTGCACCAGAAACTCCAATGAATATGTACAAAGACTCTCCAATGGATATGTATGGAAAGTCACCAATGGAAAAAAAAGGTTGCGGATGTAAATCTGGAGCTTGTATGTGTCGCAAAAGAAAATAAAATATCGGATAGACCGATACCCACGTTATTAACCTAAAACCAAATTATTATGACGTACCTATATTACCGTACCACTACAACTGGTGGACAACCAAAAGTAACCGAGAAGACTAGATCTGAATGGAAACACTTAGCGAACAAAGAAAACTGGAGGATAGTTCAACTACCAAACGGTTTTTATCAAACCGAAGTATCTGATCCTACAAGTGAAGGTAATGATTGGCAAGATGTAACTCGCAGAGAGACGCTTGAAGGAGCTGAATCAGCAATTGATGGAAGCATCGAACACTTCGCTAAGAAGTTAGAAGCTGCAGCTGGACCGAAGGTTGTTAAGACTTTTAAAAATGAATAATATTAAACTGTTTTTAGTAACCCTGATCGGATGGTTAGGGTTATTACTAACAGTTTTTTTATATTTTGCAGCTATATGTGGGATTATAGCTTTAGTTAATTAAATTAAATCAAATCAAATGAATTACAACAATCCAAGTCTTCTAATAAAAGACTTAAACTTTGGCGAGATCGCTAAAAACAAAATTGGTGCTGGCGTACGAAAGCTAGCAACCGCAGTAAAATCAACCCTCGGAGCATCTGGGAAATGTGTTATATACGAAGATGCTAGAGGAATACCGGTGATTACAAAAGACGGAGTTACAGTAGCAGAATCTGTAGTCTTATTCGACCCGGTTGAGAATATCGGTGCAACTTTAATCAAAGAAGCAGCGAAAAACACAGTTAAAGAAGCTGGAGATGGTACTACTACCGCTACAGTTCTTGCTGAATCACTTTTAAACAATGTAAACCTTCATCTTAACGACAATTCCATCAGAGACATCAAAAACGGTGTTAATTCTGGACTAAAAAAGGTTAATGACTACCTTGATAGTGTTAAAATTGACGTTACAGACGAGAAACTAGAGCATGTAGCTGCTATTTCTTGTAACAATGACTTAGTTCTTGGTGGAATCATAGCAAAAGCTTACAGTTCTGTAGGAAAAGACGGTATTGTGCTGATGGAAGAGTCAGAAACTGAAGAAACTTACGTAGAAGTCGTAGATGGTGTACAGTTTGACTCTGGTCTAACATCACCCCACTTCATTACTAACAAGGATAAACAGAAATGTGAGTTAGAAAACCCACTTATTTTGATATGTGAGTCTGAGATACCTAATATACGTAAGATTCAGACTATACTAGAGTATGCAATAAAGCATAACCGAGCTTTACTTATAGTAGCACCTGTTGCTCAGCAAGTAAAATCGGCGCTTCTAATGAATAAAGTAAAAGGTAACATTAAGATTAACATCATTGACCTACCTGGTTTTGGCCAAGGCAAGAAAGATACTTGTGAAGACTTAGCTATACTAACAGGAGCTACGGTTGTAAATGAAGAGTTAGGGGATGATTTAGACTTAATAACGATTGAAATGCTTGGAGAAGCAGAACTATCCGTTACAGATGATAAGAACACTGTCCTTACGACTCTAGAAGACTTTATGGAAGCTACTGGAGAAAGAATTGACCAAGTTAATAAATTTATTACTGATGAAAAAGATCCTTTCCTTAAAACAAAGCTGGAACAGAGATTGTCTATGCTATCGGGTAGTGTTGGTATTATCCGTGTTGGGGCTGACTCTAAAGTTGAACTTAAAGAAAAGAAGGACAGGGTCGAGGATGCGATATACGCTACGAAGGCTGCCTTGAAAGAAGGTATCGTACCAGGAGGTGGTGTTGCCCTCCTTAACGCTTCCACGAAAATCGAACCTACTTGCGTAGGTGAAGAGATACTATTAGAATCTATAATATCTCCTTTTGTAACTATCATGGAGAATGCTGGATTAAACGTGTTAGACTTACCTACCAAAGAAGGTTATGGCTGTGACGTTACCACTAGTGACGAAGTTAATATGATTGAAGCTGGTATTATAGATCCGGTTTTGGTTACAAAATCGGCGCTCAAAAATGCAGTGAGTGTTGTAATGACTATTGTTTCTGCAGATTGTGTAATTTCAAACGCTAGAGCAGATGAAAGCAATTAATTATTATTTAGTAATAGACAAAATCAAGAAAGAGCATAAGAAGATTGCTGGACTTATCATAACAGACAACATAGATGAGGAGGGTAGATATTCTAAAGCTAAAGTAATTTCAGCTGGTGATAAGGTTGAAGGTATTAAAGACGGTGACATAATAAACTATGACTCTCCAGCAGCTCACGCAATTACCTGGAATGAAAACGTTTACTATGTTATTAAACTTGGAGACGTTATTACAGTAGAATGATACGTGACGCTAATGATCTAAAGCAAACAGGAATCCTTAAGTATTACAGGCTCGTTAGAAAATGGGCTTGTAAAACTTATGGGTTAACTGATGCTGAGCTAGAGTTACTTATATACTTAACTCACGAGGACAGGTTTAACAGACAAGATTTTAAAGATGGTACGTATATTCATACTTGGGACAAAACTAGGTGGGATAAGCTTAGGACTAACGGGTGGATAGAAGTATGGAGACATAGAAACAGAACTACTATCAAATATAGTATTTATAAAGTTTCTTTCAAGTGTAATCATCTAGTAAGTCGAATATATAGAATCTTGATGGGTGAAGAAGATATTCCAACTCATGAAAAGAGTGTATTCTACAAAAACGAAACATATACTGATAAAGTCTTCAACAAGGCTATTGACGATATGATAAAAGATAAAGATAGATAGTTATGGCATTTAAAATGAAAGGTATGGTCTTTAAAGAAGAAGAAGGACCAGTTAAACCAAAAAGCATGATAGCAGTAGAGATTGAAGCACCAGAAGGTGATCCAACTTTTGAATATGGCTTTGAAGAGTCTGAAAAGATGATGGAGCTAAGAAGAAAAGGTTTAATACCTGATTCTCAAAGTTTTATAAAGAAAGGTAAAAGCAAGAAGTAATGGCTTTTAAACTAGGTAAATCAAAAGGATTACAAGCTAGTGGTGGAAACATCAGTAGTAAGTTTAGTTTTAAGAAAACTGATCTTGGTGTTCCTGGTGTTCCTGTTTACAAAAAGAAGCTAGATGACAACATACTAGGCGAAGCTAACATGGATGGTAGCATTTATATATCAGATAGTGTAGATGAAAGCAGTGAAGAACTAGCTAGGGTTATGAACCATGAGATGCAACACGTTACAGCAATGAGAATTGGTAGTGAGACGTATGACGATAACGCTGTTTATTTCAATGGAGAAGTTTGGCCTAGAGGTGAAGGTTATATAATGAATCCTCATACTGGTGAAAAACTAAAAGAAGGAGACACAAGTCTACCTTGGGAAGCAAATAAATTAGACTAATGCTAAACAATATACTAGGAGGAATATTAGGCAAAGTAGTAGACAATGCAGAGGGTATACTTGATAAGGTCATTACTACGGACAAAGAACGTGATGAAGCTAAGCTTGCTATTAAAAAGCTACTTCTTGATGCAGAGCGTGAAGCATTTGCAAAGGAAGTTGAAGATCGCAAGGATGCTAGAGACATGTATAAGGATGATGCTATTATTCAAAAAGTATTAGCTACAATGTTTACGGCTGCTTACTTTGGTCTAACTTATACAATGTTTAGATACTTTGTTTTAAATGAGCTAGAATTAAGTGATTATGAAATAGGTTTCATAAGTACCGTATTTGGTGCTATGAGTGCTAAGGTTAATACTATCGTAGACTTTTTCTTCGGTGGTTCTGCAAACAAAAACGATAAAACTAAATAAATAAATAAAATGAGTGTATTATTTGAAAGAGACACGACTATAGGTCGAATGGGTGCTACAGTTGTAAAAGGCGCGGTTGCAACAACTGGCGTATTTTATGCTTGTCAGTTTATAGCTGACACTACTCCAACGGTATTTACAATTGGTAACAGCACTGGTAACTTTGCTGACGCTATCGAGTACAAAGCTGGAACAGTTGTTTATGGAGCAATTACAGCCATAACACCAGATGCGGCGGGTGTAGTAATATTATACAAAGAGTAATGGCATTAGGGCTAGGATTAGGATTGCAAAATGAAAATAAGGTTTCTTCAGAAGCTTTTAGCTTAACTGATATTGCAGGATTGCAATTATGGGCTAAGAATAAAACCGGTGTAGCTACTGGAGCAACTTTAACTTGGGCTGATCAATCTGGTAACGGAAATGATTTTACTCAAGCCATTGCAAACGCACAGCCTACATACGACAATGGCGATGGAGGGTTTGATTTTACCGGATCAAACAATGCCGCACCTATATATATGGATATGCCAAACCCCGGGTTAAGCTTTGGTGCATTCACAGCTTTTTACGTTTTAAAGCTTGGTGTTACGGGCGTCAACGAATTCTATGGTCTTAATCAATTAGACTCTGACGCAAACAACAATATAATACAATTGTTTGGTAACGACACCGCTATGTTTGGGTATGTATATGGTGGTTCAGGTGCAGCTGATAGGGTAAACGCACTACCATTAACTAACAATCGTCCAACGGGTGCTAAATTTGTTCTTACAATAAGAAAAGACTTAGCTAGTGGCGCAACCATTAGTTTTAAGAATAATCAAAGCACTATGGCTTCTTCCACTACTTTTTCTAGCTCTGCAACCGTAGACTTCAATAGAATAGGCTATAGATTGACTGGAGGTAGAAGTTTTGAAGGTATATGCTATGAGACTGCTTATTACGATACTGGCTTGAGCGACGAAGATACAACAAGCGTAATAAACGATTTAATGACTAGAAACTCAATATAATGGAAGAATATTTCGAAGGAAGTTTAAATGAGTGCAGAGCAGCTTTAGCTAGAATAGATGCAGGTTTAGGGTTAAGAGCGCCAAACACTACTTCTTTAATATTCCCAGTGGATAGATCTAGAAATTATACTTTTGTTATTAAATCGGCAAACCAAAAGTCTAAACTGGATAGTAGAGAAGTAAGAGAGGTTAGAAACACAGAACCAACAGTTGCAGATAATACACAACCTAGATAGAATTAACAATTAATCAAATTAAATTAAATTAAAATGGCAAAAAGAAAGACTCCTAAGGTTGCTGACCTTAGACCAGACTCAATTACAAATGAGCAATTAATAAAGTTACAAGGTATCGTAAAGGCGATCAACACTACACAAGCAGAAATTGGTATGCTAGAAAGCAGAAAGCACAATCTACTTCACCAAGTTTTTGAATTCCAACAAGTATTGTCTAAATTTCAAACAGAGATCAAAGAGCAATATGGTACTGATGAAATAAACATTTCAGACGGTAAAATATCTTACTAAAATGAGTAAGGTAATTCGCAAGATAACAATTGGCAAAGACTATAAGATTGATGCCATGCATTATTCCGTAGGCCAAGGTGTTTACGGTGGACATACTATATGTAACATATTAGAGTCTGAAGACAAGTACAGTATATACATTGAGAAAGATGGAGATGTATTACCTTGGAAAGACTTTAATAAAAACATGGCTATATCAATTGAATATAACTTAGAGTACTAATGGAAGCATTGTTTGATTACATCATAAAGCCTATAGGTGAAAGATATAACAACTCTGTTAAAATTGGTGATAGCAAGCTTATAATAAATACAGAGATATACAACCATCAATACGTCAATAGAGAAGCTGAGGTTATAGCTTTACCTAAGAATGGTGAATCAGAACTACAAGTTGGAGATATTGTTATAGTACATCACAACGTGTTTAGAAGATGGCATAACGTTAGAGGTGAAGAAAAGAATAGTAGAAGTTATTACAAAGACGGTACTTACATAGTAAAGCCAGACCAAATGTATCTTTACAAAAGAGAAGGTAAATGGAAAGCTTTAAAGGGATATTGCTTTGTTCAGCCTATAAAATCTATAGACAAATTTGACGAGTCTAAAGAAAGACCACTAATTGGTATAGTTAAGCATACTGATGGAACAGTGGGCAAAGGTGACCTAATAGGGTTTGAGCCTATGAACGAGTTTGAGTTTGTTGTTGACGAGCAAAGACTATATAGAATATTATCAAAAGACATTACAATTAAATATGAATATCAAGGAGACGAAGAAGAGTATAATCCAAGCTGGACATAAAGCGGTTGAGGAACTTATCAAGGTTGCAAAAGAAGCTATTGTTGATGGTGGTGATGACATTACTGCCGATAGACTTAAGAACGCTGCTGCTACAAAGAAGCTCGCTATCTTTGATGCCTTTGAAATACTTAATCGTATTCAAGAAGAACAAAACTTGCTTGATGGCAAGGCTCCTGAAGATAAAAAAGATAAAGTTTTTAAAGGTTTTGCGGAAGGTAGATCTAAATAATGTACGAACAAACTCTATATAAAATAGTAGATCCAATTAGATCTAACACCATTAAAAGACTTAACAAGTCTAAGAAGTGGAAATACGGTTATGACAAAGAGCATGACGTAGTTGTTATATCTAAAACTGGACAGATAGGTGAGATATATGAAATCGAAGGATTAAAAATAGCTTTACCTAAAGCTCCATCTAATGTTTACGAGCATGAGACTAAAAAGTGGGTTGCATTTGACAATCCTAAAGCATTATCTAAATTAAAGAACATATTCGACTGGAGAGATTACCCTGAAGATCAAAAAGATCAATGGTATGGGTATATTGACGAAGAGTTTAAACGTAGAGAAGAAGGTTTCTGGTTCAATAATGACGGAAACAACACTTACATCACTGGTACTCATTACATGTACTTACAGTGGACTAAGATTGACGTAGGTCGTCCAGACTTCAGAGAGTCTAATAGATTATTCTTTATATTCTGGGAGGCTTGCAAAGCTGATACAAGATGCTACGGTATGTGTTATCTTAAAAATAGACGTTCTGGTTTTTCTTTTATGAGTTCTGCAGAAACAGTAAATCAAGCTACAATATCAAGTGATGCTAGGTTTGGCATACTATCTAAGTCTGGTGCAGACGCAAAGAAAATGTTTACGGATAAGGTTGTACCTATATCTATTAACTACCCTTTCTTTTTTAAACCTGTTCAAGATGGTATGGATAGACCTAAGTCTGAACTAGCTTATCGTGTACCAGCCTCTAAGTTTACTAGAAAGAAAATACAATCTAAAGAAAGTCTAGAAGAAATAAAAGGACTAGACACTACTATAGACTGGAAAAACACAGGAGATAATAGTTATGATGGTGAAAAACTTGCCTTACTAGTCCACGATGAAAGTGGTAAGTGGGAAAAGCCAGATAATATATTAAACAACTGGAGAGTTACAAAAACCTGCCTTAGATTAGGTAGTAGAATCATTGGTAAGTGTATGATGGGTTCAACGTCAAATGCTTTAGACAAAGGTGGTTCTAATTTTAAGAAATTATATAACGACAGTGATGTCACAAAAAGAAATGCAAATGGTCAAACACGTTCTGGTTTATACTCTCTGTTTATCCCAATGGAATGGAACTATGAGGGCTTCATTGATGAATTTGGAAAACCTGTCTTCGATACTCCCCGACGCGACGTTCGTGGACCCGACGGTGAATTAATAGACGTAGGTATAATAGAGTATTGGAATAATGAAGTAGAAGGTTTAAAAGGAGATCAAGATGGTTTAAATGAATTTTATCGTCAGTTTCCAAGAACTAAAGAACATGCTTTTAGAGACGAGACTAAAAGTAGTCTATTTAATCTAACTAAAATATACGAGCAAATAGATTACAACGAAGGTATAAGAAACACATCTGTAGTAACAACAGGGAGTTTTCAATGGGTTAATGGAGTTAAAGATACTCAAGTAGCTTTTACGCCTGATCCAAATGGAAGGTTCAAAGTTAGTTGGGTTCCGCCTAGAAATCTTCAAAATAGAGTGATAGTTAAAAATGGAATTAAATATCCTGGTAACGAACACGTTGGAGCATTTGGCTGTGATAGTTACGATATTAGTGGTACGGTTGATGGTAGAGGTTCTAATGGAGCACTTCATGGTTTAACAAAGTTTTCAATGGAAGACGCACCTAGAAGTAGCATTTTTTTAGAATACATAGCAAGACCTGCTACTGCAGAGATATTTTTTGAAGATGTTCTTATGGCTTGTGTATTTTATGGCATGCCTATATTAGCTGAGAATAACAAACCTAGACTTCTGTATTACTTAAGAAGAAGAGGTTACAGGGGATTCTCTATGAATAGGCCTGATAAAGAGTGGAATAAATTATCTACAACTGAAAAAGAAGTTGGGGGTATGCCAAACTCAAGCGAGGATATTAAACAAGCGCACGCTGCTGCTATTGAGATGTACATTAATGACCATGTAGGTCACTTAGGTGATGGAAATTATGGTTCAGTATATTTTCAAGAAACACTGAATGATTGGGCTAAGTTTGATATAAACAAAAGAACAAAGCACGATGCATCTATTAGCTCAGGGTTAGCTATAATGGCGTGCAACAGACATTTATACACACCAAGCAAACCAAAGGCACAAAGAAAAAGTTTAAACATAGGTTTTTCAAAATATAAAAACGATGGTTCATCATCACAAATAATTAAAGGTTAGATATGGCAGAGTCTGTTACAAGAAGTTATTTCCCTAGTCAAGTCGTTAGCGACTTAGAAAAGATTAGCTATGACTATGGTATGAAAGTTGCTAAAGCTATTGAATCAGAATGGTTCGATGACACTTATAGTAATCAAAGGTATCAATCAAATGAATTAAACTTTCATAGGCTTAGATTGTACGCTAGAGGTGAGCAGTCAATCCAAAAGTACAAAGATGAATTATCTATAAATGGTGATTTATCTTATTTAAACTTAGACTGGAAGCCAGTGCCTATTATTCCTAAATTTGTAGATATAGTAGTTAACGGTATTGCAGAAAGAACTTACGATGTAAAAGCTTACTCTCAAGATCCTGCTGGAGTAAAGAAAAGAACAGAATACATGGACGCTATCTTAGCTGATATGAGAACAAAAGAATTAACAGACTTTACTGAAGAAGCTTTTGGAGTAAACTTAAAGTCTTTCGATGAAGCTGAACTTCCTGAAAATGAAGATGAATTAGCGCTACACATGCAACTTGAATACAAACAAGCTGTTGAGATTGCAGAAGAGCAAGCTATAAACTTATTGTTTGATGGTAATAGATATGAGTTGATTAAAAAACAATTCTACTATGACTTAACAGTATTAGGTATAGGTGCTGTGAAAACAGACTTTAATACTTCTGAGGGTGTTAAAATAAAGTACGTTGATCCAGCTAACTTAGTATACTCGTATACTGAATCTCCTTACTTTGAAGATATATACTATGTTGGTGAGGCTAAGGTTATTCCTATCAACGAGCTAATGAAAGAGTTCCCACACCTTACACAAGAAGATCTTGAGGAAATAGCTTCTACAGCAACTCAAAACTTAGGCGAGTACAATAGAGGTACTAATAGTAACAACGATTACGATAACAACCAGGTAACAGTATTGTATTTTAATTACAAGACTTACATGAATCAAGTTTACAAAGTAAAAGAAACTGGTTCTGGAGGTGATAAAGCTATAGAGAGAGACGATACTTTCGAAGGTCCACAGGGAGAAGATGCTAACTTTAGCAGATTACAAAGGTCTGTTGAAGTCTTATATGAAGGTGCAAAGATTGTTGGATTAGAAAAGCTACTTAAATGGGAGTTGTCAAAAAACATGATAAGACCTAAAAGTGACTACACTAAGGTTAAGATGAATTATTCTATTGTAGCTCCAAGAATGTACAATGGCAACATAGAGTCTCTTGTAAGCAGAATAACTGGTTTTGCTGATATGATACAGCTAACTCACTTAAAGCTACAACAAGTAATGTCTAGAATGGTTCCTGATGGGGTTTACTTAGATGCTGACGGCTTAGCTGAGGTTGATTTGGGTAATGGAACAAACTACAATGCTCAAGAAGCTTTAAATATGTTCTTTCAAACAGGTTCTGTTATTGGTAGATCAATGACGGCTGATGGAGATCAAAATCCAGGTAGAGTTCCTATTCAAGAACTACAATCTGGTAATGGTGGTGGTAAAATGCAAAGTTTAATAGGTACATATAACTACTACCTACAAATGATTAGAGATACAACCGGGCTAAATGAAGCTAGAGATGGTAGTACTCCAGATAAAAATGCTTTAGTTGGTGTTCAGAAACTTGCTGCTGCAAATTCAAACACTGCTACAAGACATATACTACAAGCTGGTTTATTTTTAACAGCTGAAACAGCGGAAGCTTTATCTCTTAGAATATCTGACGTGTTAGAGTATTCTCCAACGAAAGATGCTTTTATTCAAGCGTTAGGCGCACACAACGTAGCTACACTTGAAGAAATGTCCGAACTACATCTATATGACTTTGGTATATTTATAGAGCTTGCACCAGACGAAGAGGAGAAAGCTATGCTTGAGAATAACATACAAGTAGCTTTGTCTCAAGGTAACATTGACTTAGAAGACGCTATTGACTTAAGAGAGATTAGAAACGTAAAGCTTGCTAATCAAATGCTAAAGGTTAGAAGAAGCAAGAAATTAGCTCGTGACCAGCAAATGCAGCAGCAGAATATTCAGGCTCAAGCACAAGCGAATGCACAAGCACAACAAGTAGCTGCTCAAGCTGAAATGCAAAAGAATCAGGTGCAAATGCAATCTGACGCTCAAATGGAACAATTAAAATCTCAACTTAAGCTTCAAGAGCTAGAAGCTGATGTACTTGCTAAGAAAGAGCTAATGATGTTAGAGTATGAGTTAACTAAAGATTTAAGATCAAAAGAGCAAGCATTAAAGAATCAAGGCGTTAAAACTGCTAAAAAGTTTGAGTCATCAGGTAATGATGTACTTGGTGGAATAAATCTAGGTGGTTTTGAACCTAGATAATTATTACTAATTATTATTTTATATTATTATGGAAGAAAATCAAGATGGAAATGTTACTAAGTTAGATCTTGGTAATAGTCAACCAGCCGAAGCTGATGACAATGTAACAAAATTAAACCTAAATGAAACCGCAGAGGAAACTACAAGTGGTACAACTGACGAGACAGGAGTGGATGGAAGCGATGAAGCTGCCGTTGCCGCACCAGAACAAGAAGAAGTACAACAGGAAGTTGAAGCACAAGAGTCAGTCGTTGAAGAGATAACTTCAGAAGAAGTTGCTGAAGCAGTTGAAGAGGCTCAAGCTACTGGTAAAGTTTTACCTGAAGCGGTTGATAAGTTGGTTAAGTTTATGGATGAGACTGGTGGAGACATACAGGATTATTTAAGACTTAATAGAGATTTAGAAGAGTTAAGTCCTAAGGATGCTCTTTTAGAATACTATAGAGAAACAAAACCACATCTAGACGATTCGGAACTAAGCTTTCTAATGGAAGATCAGTTTAGCTACGATGAAGAGTATGATGATGAAAAAGATATAATGCGAAAGAAGCTTGCTATTAAAGAGGAAACTTCAAGAGCAAAGTCTTATTTAGAGGATAAAAAATCTAAATACTACGAGGAAATAAAAAATGGTTCGAAGCTAACACCTGAGGCCAATGAAGCAATCAAGTTTTTTAATAGATATAATAAAGAACAAGAGGCTACAAAAACTACTGTTGAAAAACAGAGGAATGCGTTTGATCAGAAGACGAGCAACTTATTTAACGAAGAATTCAAAGGTTTTGAATACAACATCGGTGATAAGAAGTTTAGATACAATGTGAAAAACGCGGAAGAGGTAAAGAATACACAAAGCGACATCAATAATTTCGTCAAAAGGTTTTTGGCAGAGGATAATACAATGTCAGACGCTAAGGGTTATCACAAATCTCTTTATACTGCGATGAATGCAGACAACATCGCTCAGCATTTTTACGAACAAGGTAAAGCTGATGCTTTAAAAGACTCAATTGCTAAAAGCAAAAACGTGAGTATGCAACCTCGACAAGGTCTTGGTGAAGTTAAAGCTAGTGGTACTAAGTTTA
>Ga0115008_10002955_pt1 | contig 14092 bp, 15 predicted proteins | sample FraStrMetagenome_FD_87164 | JGI IMG/M metagenome (GOLD analysis project Ga0115008, IMG submission 87164) | Marine eukaryotic phytoplankton communities from Arctic Ocean - Fram Strait ARC3M Metagenome | ecosystem: Environmental > Aquatic > Marine > Oceanic | place: Fram Strait | collected...
CGATTAGCGACCTTGAGTGTCGGCACGGCACGGCACGGCACGTGCCGTGCCGTGCCGTGCCGGTGTGTCTGTGCCGTGCCGTGCCGGAAAAATTTCGATCCCTGCCCTTGAATGTTGAATTTGGTCATGTGTTCCTCTTCAAGCGCACTCGCTACTGCACCAATGATGTAATATGCTGATTCCCGTTGTTGCCACGAAGCTGATCCTGATTGCGACTCGCCAACATATTCCAAAAGTGGTGGGAGAAGAACTCCCAAGAAGTCTTTTGCAACACAAAGAAGTAAGTCCATCGCGATCGTTCTCACCGAGCAGAGCATCACTTCATCGTCTTCTTCTTCTACAAATCTGTCTGGATCATCTTCCCATGCATTGATCTGTCCTGCCGAAGCTTGCAAAAAGATCATGAGTGAAGGAATGAGAGGCGGGATGCCGATTTGAACGACTTTTGTGAAGGATTTTTTCTCAATAATAGTACAAAGAAATTCCATGGCAGCCATCACAGTCCCCTGTATACCAGCTGTTTCACTGTCCGAGTCTTCCTGACTCTCTGTTTCGTCACTGTTGATTGCAGTAGCGAGGTATTGTTTAGAAAGCTTGGCGATGAAAGTCCAGCAATCTTGAAGGCAGTGAGCTGAAAGCGGCGCGACTTTCTTCGAGAAACCTTTGACAAGCTCGTTGAAGCAGTTAAAAACGTTTCTTTTTATCAGCCAGTCGTCTTCTTCTTCGACAGGTCGGAGAATGCATGCCCGAAAAACTGTAAGAATTTTCTCATACTGGTCTTCAAGAGTTTTCGCTCGAGCGTCGCTTATGAGCATCGTAAGTGTTGTCAGAATCTGCAGAGATCTCGCTGCCATAATTGGTGTGGCACCAGAATTTGGCGTCATGAATTCGAGCAGCTTGGGAAGAATACTTTGGATCATTTCCGGAGCGAATTTGCCATTAATATCAGTCGAGAACTCTTTCAGGCATCGAAGCGCGCCGTCGACCATATTTGCATTATCAGAGTTGAGTGCGTCGATAAGATTGGGGACGAAGTCTGGCCACGTTTCTGGCCATTCCCAGCCAGCAACGATAGATAACGCAGCGGCAAAGACGTTTCTCACGGCTCTGGATTCATTGGCAAGTCCTCGTGGGAGCCCATGTCTGATGAATTCTTTTGTTTCTTCTGACGCTTCTGGTTCTTTGAACTTGTCAGCAGTTGATGTCCAATGGTAGTCGATCCAATTTTTAAGCAGGACAGATGCGGACTGTCGATACTGAAGACCGACTTCTTCATTTAAACCTATCATAAGGAGAGCCCGTGGAAAGTCTTGTGTTCCATCACAGTGTGCAAGTGCTTCCTCAGCTTTCGTTCTCTTTTCGTTGTCATTTGCGAAACTGGCGTCTATAAGTTTCAAAATCTCTTGGTCCATTTGCCACGAAAACTGAAAAAAACGAGGGTTGCATTCAGTTTTTATTTACTTTTTATTGAAGAAATTTAGTAACAGAAGGGTTAGCATAGAATAAAAATTTACTGAAGTACTGAACTGGAGCTTTTTTGAAGAGTTGATTTGATTTCACAATGATCGAAAAAATAAGATGCACTAGAAATTTTAAAAACAGAAGCTACAATTTTATTTTATCTAGAATTTTTGGAGCGAGGATTGTCAAAGTATCGATAAATCAGCGAATTTCTCGTATTTACAATATTTAATAATAATAAGAACTGAAAAAGCATACGTATTTAAGAACCGTCGTCGCTGCTGCCTGATTTGTCCTTATTCGGAAGAACAGAGACCAGGATGATAATGACAATAATGAGGACCACAACCCCAACGATTATCAGATTTGTCTTCATATTCTGCCACCAGAATTTTCGCTGCAGAGAATTCGCATTCGTTTCAAACTGAGCTGCTCCTTGTTGCAGGGCATCGGCGCGAGTGTCAAGTTCGTTGAGTTTTGCATCTCGCTCAAGCACTAGAATTAGATTAAAAACAGGGAGATGGACAACGAGTACCTTTGTCGACGTTTTGTTTCATGATCACAACAACTTCATCCACCTGAGCTTTTGTCTGATCTAATCCAGAAGCCGCGGGCTGGCTTGGACCAGGTAACTCGTTCCCGTGATTTGGATTCGTGTACGAAGACATTTAGTTTTCTAAAAAACTGTGTTGACTATAGTTTTTATCAATTTGAAGTTTTAGTAAAGTAACAATTGAGATAAGGTTTCATTTTATCAAGTAAATTCATTGAAATCAGTAGAAAAGAAATAATTTTAACAAGTATTCTGTGGAACGTCGTTGATATTATGTAGGCTTCATTTTGATATTTTTCTCTTTAAAAATTGATCGTCTTCATTCGTCTCATATTTTGGTTAAACCTCGCACTTCTTCGCCAAAACAAGCATCTTCCACGAATAAAAGGCGCGCCCGTCCAATAAGCTTCTCAAACCAGCTCACTGAGAAAGGGGTAATCACCGGCGGTACATGAGCCGTAATTATGGATTGAAAAGAAATAAAATCGGAGCATTGACAATCAAGGACCATAGGAAAATGATGCACTTGCTAGAATCAATATTTTTCAGGATGATGAATGCATTAGTGATTCATTGCCTTAAGTAAACAGTAACAATACTGTATTGTCAATACAGTAACTATGCTGTAAACTAGTTATAATTATGTGTTACAAAAAAAATGACCGATCGATATTCTTACGACGAGAACATAACAATAAAATAATATAAATTGAGAGTCTTTGTCTAAGTCTAAGAGGCAATAAAAAAATGAAAACAATAAATCAAAATGCAAAGATAGATGTAAAGCTGCATAATGCATTTGAATTTCAAAAAGAAAATTTAGAAATTAATGCTTCCTCTTGTAAATAAAATAAACCAAGCAAAGTTATCCGCATAAAAATTTTATGAAAACTTTTCGCTCGTGTTCGGCTTGTGTTTACGATCGGACTAGAATGAGATTTTCAAGAGTAAGTGTCAAAAGTAACTTTGTAAAAGAATACTATGCAATTAGAGCAAGAATGTTTGGCCCGTGCCGCAAGCAAGAGCAAATCTTGCAGTGGGGGTGAGCGGAAGTACGGAACATACCCGGAGCGTAATCGTCAATTTGTGGAACAAATTGGTAATCCTAAAGTTACACCTACTTTGATTTTCAACTTGAAATCAAGTCGAAATGATACTAAACAAATGAACAACAAAAATAACTCTTTTTTTCCTTTTTATAAACATTAATTTTAATCATGGAATAATAGCCTATTTATAGGTGAATAAATAATATCTAAATATGATAATAAGTATATTCTTCTGCATTTGATAAAAAATAGCTTTTGAAAACCTTTCATTTGTCTTACTTGAAAACAATAAAGTCTTAGAATCCGACATACTGTGTAAATTAATGCGAGGTACTGTGTTTATTACAGTTATTAAAAACATTTTATCGGCAGTTTCTTTCGGTCTAAATCAAAGGCAAAATATCCGACGAAGTTCCGCGAAAAGCAAAATCCGTCTACAAATTTGCCTCGCGGCGTAGTGCCCAAAAAGATGAGACGCGGTGCGAGATTAATCTCCGCGGTTTGAACTTGAACTAGCAGAGAGTCAGGTGCAGGAGTGAAGGTAGCAGTGAAGTGAAAGAAAATTATAGCTAAATTTATCTATTTGGTCGACGACTTTTTAGAACTTGTAAAGGCCGGACAGCAGGACCTTACGGTCTTCACAGTCCGATGCTGCGATTCGTTTGACGTTTTTCTGATTGAGGAAGGTCAGCAGATATTTCTTCGTGATTTGAGGGAAATATGGCTAAATTGAAATCATGAAAGATTTTCAGAGCTTACGGATTTCAAAAAAAAATTCTAAATCAAAGTCGATGCCGGTAATTCCAGGTCAGGATATAAAATGTAAATACCTTTGTAACCTCCGTCTTGAGCCAGGAGTAGACGTTTTTGAGGTCAATTAGACGTGTGAGTCGCTTCCGTCGGCAGTCGTCCTCCGCTTTCAAAAGGCCGAGTTCAACGAAGAGCTCCGCGGTCGCTACCATCGGCGCGTGTCTTTCATCTCGTGCTCAGAAGAGAGTCCTGTTTACGCAACTATTTAAACCGATTGATATCGGCACCCGGCCCTGTTCGCAAATATGGGGAGAAGTGCTAAACTGTAGTCGTCACGGGCGGTACTGTTAGGGGCGGATTTGTCATTTCCGGAGTGATAAATCAGAAAATAATGTTATATAAGATTCCCGGCTTCAACATTCCAAACTAATGTTCAACCAAATACAGCATCGAGCCAAATTCACCTACTGATCCTCTCTCACTTCCCAGTGCATTTCAGCTGTCACTCAAATTCCTGGTGCTGCAAGCTTACCGGCTTCTGATAATTTTTTGACTGACATTTTGCCAAACAATCGTGTTTTACATAAATGTGTCGCTGAAGTGTGTGTGTATGCCCAGTTCCGTGTTTAGTGGAAGCTCAGAAGAATAATAATTAATTCCTTATCGCATCGTGATTGACAGATAAAATCCCCCGAACTGAGCGCATTTGGCACCCTGTCGAAAAAATTTGCCAAATCTAGTCATTCTTTCAGTCAACTTTCTCTCTCGCTTTAATAATCCGTATCCCCGTGCGCTACTCAAGATACAGTGAGTAAAAATAGTAATCGTAAAGACGTCAATGCTAACGTCATTTAGATTCTGTCTGTAATTACTTGATTAGTATTTTATAATACATTGTCAATTGAGTTGTTAATGATAATTGAAAGCTATTTTATATACCTCTAATAAAGACTTTGAAAGTCTGAATTAACGTAAACACATTTTTCAATTTTACTCAAATAAATCATTCAAGAATAAGATCTTTTGGAAAAGACAAGAAGACTTAGAAAACCCAGAACGAAAGGGATAATTATGACCGAATTCTGAGTCAAACTTGTGGAAGGTGCAAGAATCAAATAAATCATGCTAGTCGTCTTTGGAGGAGGTTTGGAGTGCGAAAAGTAAAGTTATTTGTTGTAACAAAAATCATGGCCAGTTGAACTATGCTTGTACAACAAATATCGAAGTGTTCAAAACGACGGGTGCATCGACATAGGACATTAGACGCCAAACTTTTGTGTTGTTTTAGGATATTTCCGAAAAAACCCTTTTTTGCTCAGCCGGACGACGGAAGCTCAAACACAACAAGGTAATGCTCATTAGAAGAGTTTTCTTTAATCGAAAAAACTGTGATTTATAATTTTTTTCCAAAAAGAGATTGAGTGAAATCAAGGACGACTATTTGAATTTAAAAATCTTAAAGTATGATATGAACATCACACTAAAACAAGAAATTCCGAATTGCCAATTCGTCATGTCAGAATTAAAATTATCCACAATTATGGATCATAAATTATCGTATACCGACCCGTGATTTCATATTAGGTTATCATTAATAATGCTGTAAAATATCTTTAGTTTATATAAATTTAATATATGTTAGTAAGAAATTTGTGTATCAAGCGTATAAACGCATGCAATTTGGTAATCCCGGATGTAGATTGCCATCTGATGTTCTTTAAATTTTCCGCTTTGCAGGGTGCGGGTGAGCGGTGGTGCTAGGTGCGCCCCAGCAGGACACTACTTTTACTCGTTGTTGCCTTCAACTAACTAAACAAATAGCTCCTCTCGCGGCTACAGCTCTACATAAGAAGACTCAGAAAATAACCTCGATCCTCAAAGTGATTGACGACCTTTTCACAGATAGCTGCAAGAAATCCGAATTTCAACGCTCAGCAACCCCACCACGTGTGCCTAAATTAACCCAGATAGATTTCTCACAACAGTCTGAAATATTCCATTTGGGTGACAAAAAATATTCGCAGATCAAACCCAGAGATGATGTCCCCACTTGATATCAAAATCGAAGATGCCCCAAGTGAAGCCGATCAGATCGAGGTATTATTGAGGAAAGTTATCAAGAGACTAAAAGTATTCAAGGTTAAACTCGAAGAGGAGCCACTGTGGAACAAATTCTCCAACCTGACAAACGAAATGATTGTAACCAAAAATGGTCGCCGAATGTTTCCGGTTATGAAGGTAAACAAATTAGAAATCAAGAAATCTTAGAAATATTTATAAAAAGAAAATAAGTGCCTAAATTCATATTTTAGGTTAGAACAAAAGGTCTTGATGAGAACGCAATGTACACCGTCCTCCTTGACTTTACCGCAGCCGACAATCACCGTTGGAAGTACGTCAACGGCGAGTGGGTGCCCGGCGGAAAACCCGAACCACAGGTAATTTATACGTCCATCAGTAATTTACAAGATAACTCCAGACAGTTTAATGTTTTTCTTTTTAAACTCATGTTCAAGTTCTCAGGAAAGCGCTTTACTTATTAAGCAAACAATCAGTCAAGAGAAACTTGTAGCAAAAAGATGATTGAACATCTCCCTTTTCTTGCTTAACTCATTTTTGCCTCTTAGATTCTTTACTAATACCAAAATTCAGGTTCCTTCATCCGTTTACATGCATCCCGACTCGCCCAATTTCGGTTCGCACTGGATGAAACAGCCTCTCAGCTTCTCAAAAGTAAAATTGACCAACAAACTTAATCAGCACAACGGCCAGCAGATCATGCTCCACTCTCTGCACAAATACGAGCCGCGAGTTCACATCATCAAAATCGGCGGTACAGCTGGTGCCCAAGAATTCGTCAAGACCCAGCCATTCCCAATGACGCGATTCATTGCTGTCACCGCTTATCAGAACGAGGAGATCACCTCGTTGAAAATCCGCCACAACCCTTTTGCCAAGGCGTTTCTCGATGCTGAGCAGCGCAAACAGAACGACTACCTCCCAATCTCCACCAGTGCAAATTACGGTAACTCGAATGGTCGCAGCGCTGCTCAAAACAACCGGCGAAAACGTGCCGAAAATAGAACTCAACCCTACAAGCGCCCTGTTCCTGTCGCAAAGTCCGAGCCCATCAGTTCTATCGACTTCGGCGCTCAACATATGATGCCAAGCTTTGTTCAATCAATGGGCATCCCGATTCAAGCACCTGTGAGAACGTTCTCACCCGATGGATCTTCTGCCGTTCTTGGTGATCCCATGCTGCCTGCGCATGAAAGTGGCTCGCCGCCGCTCAGCATGCCGCCAATGAACGACTGGTGTCAGAACGGATATTACAGTACCGGATTGGAAGACTCCTCCCCGGGTAGCGCTGTGTCGTTCGCTAGCGAACAATCTTGCCTACCCGGAATCGACCAGTTTTACAACGGCTACGGGACTGCCTTCGACGCCATGTACGGAAGCGGAGTGAGCCAGGACCCGAACTCAGCACTCTCGTGGGCCCAAGATGCTACAGGCTCGCCAGATTCAAGCTACTGGTCTGACCCGACAAGTATGACAGTCGGAGGTCTCGGTGCATTAGAATTCACAATGTAAAGGATCTTATTATTTTATCCAATTTCTACCAAATGTAACTTCAAAAATCTACACAACGATTAATTATCACTTCTTGTATACTCTGATTTTCTTCAACCTTGTACATAAAATCACAAGTATTTAAAATGAGCTGAATACTTTAAAAACCATCCCATCGTTTTCTGACATGTGTGCCCTATTGACTTCACGCCAAAAATGAAAAAATGCTATTTATCAATTGCCCGAAATAAACCAAAAATTTAGCAAAAAAAAGTCTTTCTGATCACTAGCCTGAACAAACTGCGCAGGAGCATATCTAAAGCCTTCTCAACAGAGATGACGTTTGCTTCTTGAAGCTTATTCCGATTGCAGGAACTCATGAGTTTAACAGCTAGCTCAGCAGCTTCTGTAGCTTGCCCAGTAACTTTTTGAAGCAATTCGACGCGATCTTAAAGAAGATATGAGGAAATGAAAGCGTGGAGGTGTAAAGAAAGTAAAGTCTTTACTGGTACTAAACACGCGACCCGGCGTCGGAGTTTTTCATTAGCAAGATAATGAGCCCCTATGAAGGAAGTGTTGTAACACTTACCCTCACCAAGTCCGAGGAAGGTCTCCAAAGAAGGTGACTCGACAAATTCCTCAACAGTTGCTGATGCAATATCGTCTTCATCTTCTTCGTCTGGTTCGCCGTTGTCTTCATCGAGCTCAACAAGCTTGTGCTCAGACTTAAGCGCTATAAAAAAAACTTCAGATTCGTTTGAGCTCGAAAAGAATACCCTTCATGGCTTCAAGAACTTCTTCACAGCCGACTTCGCCAAATTGATTGCCATTCAGATTAAAATTTTCTAGTAGTTTCAAAGATCCCGTAGCATTGGCAACGGCGATGCCAGCTATAGCATTTATTTCGTTGTAACTATTTACGAGTTTTTCAGAATTTCAGGGGAATTTCCATGCATCCGAAACGGGAATGTTCGGATGTTTTTAATGTTTGAAGAAAAACACGCGCCTTAGATTGACTTGCCGCAAGTTTGGAAGGCCTTGCAAATTTTCTGCAACGATTTTCGCACCTTTCGAGCGGATCAAACAATCGCCAAGGTCGAGTCGTTCGAGATTTTTGCAGTTTTTAAACACTGGCACAAGACTGGCCACACCTCGTTCAGTCACGATGTTATCGTTAATGTTCAGTATCTTATAAAAAATAAATAGAAGGTATCCCAGAAATTTTACCTTTAGTCCTTTGTTTTTTGATAACCCTTTTGCGAGTGCTTCAATACCCTTTGCTTGAATTCCATTTTGTGGTGATTGGTAGTCTTCTAAAGTTCCCATCTTCCCGAATTGCTCCGCAAGCGCAGCAGTTCCTTCTATTTCTAGTCGATTTCGACCAGCTATGAATTGACGAAGCATGAGTTTAACATTGACTTTCTGTGAGAGCTTGATAAGATCAGAGAGACCATTTGCGATCATTTTTGCGCCGAATACACCAAGTCCGTTGTTGTTTAGTAGTAATGTTTGCTTTAAATTTTAATAAATTATTTCATAATCTATTCGTACCAGTTTGAGACAGCATTTCGTACGCAGCCAAGGCTCCACAGCTTTGGCTCCATTTGGGCCAAAGGCGTTATCAGACAAGTCAAGAGTTCGAAGGCGGCAACCTTCGCCAAGATTAAGAGCATTGTTCAAGTGCTGAATCGCTACTGGAATTTCATCTTTTAATCGTCCAGTAAAGATATCTGCAAGAAGCAAGTGCTGGAGCTCATTTCGCCCCTTCAACGCCAGAGCAATTGCCTTTGCACCATCTGGAGCGAGAGTATTTCCGGAAAGCCTAAGCGTGATCAATCTGTCTTTTTGGTTAATCGCATCGATGATAGGTTGCGCGTCGGTCTCGTCGTTTACTGAATGAGTTTTTTTAATATGTGCCTCTTTCTTAATGATGATTGATCAGCTTACCTTTCAGTCCCTTTCCATGGAAATCCACGGTCGTGTTTTGCTCGAGCATTGGCTCGCATTCTTCATCAACTGGACTGGCTTCCTGACCAAGATTAACATTTTTCATGCAGCCGACTTGCAATTCTTTCACGATATCGACTGAAGATCCTTGATAATGTTCATCTTCATCTTCTGAATCTGTAACAGCGTTTTCATTCTCACTTTCGTCCTCGTCGCCTTCATCATTTTGCAAATCACCAACTAAAAGAGAACCATAAGAATTTTCGACAAGATATTAACAGGATTTTTAATCACATGATGGAACTCGTATTCGTCTTTCCATGAAAATGCGTGTAAGCTGCTTTACCAGCGAGCGAAAAGGAAGGAAAGTAAATCGAAAGGATGACTCTTGCTGAATACCCAGAAATCTAACTGGTAAATTCAAACAGTTTCCCGACAAAACATGGCTAATAAATAAAATACAAAGACCACCTCGAAAAAAATCCAACAACTGTAATATAACTACGACAATAGTTAAGATCATTTTAAAAAAGAAAGCTTTTACCATTTATGAGGGTAATTAGAACCGACGAGTCCTTATATCCTTCTCGATATAACTCCGGACTTATCAATTGCAAATGACTCATTCCTAGATTCTCTTTACCTAAATCACTCATTGCTTGTAGCTGCTCGCAACCTTCGTCTCCAAAGCAATTACCATCGAGATCGAGTTTTTCCATCTGACCAAGTGGAAGTGCCTTTATAACTTGAAGTGCACCTTCAATTCTAACTGCGGAATAAGAGAAATTGACTGTATGTATATTTTCACAGCTTTTAAGACCCGCTGCGAGAGATTGAGCTCCTTTATCGCGGAGAAGACAGTCTCCCAGATCGAGAATTTCCAGCGTAGGAATACTTCTAAGTGCCAACGCAACTGCATGCGCTCCTTTTTGTGTCAGAATATTGTCGTTGAGATTTATTAGTCGCATCGGGCAGTGTTTGAATGCTTCGGCCAGTGCCGCAGCTCCTTTCCAGGTGATACCATTTTGATGCATTGTCACTTCTTCAAGACTGCCTAATTTTTTGAAACCGACAGCAAGTGCTGCACTGCCTTTAACTTCCTGGCGATTTCGACCAGCGATGAATATCTTCAGTTTTGGCGTTAACCCCGCTTTACGGATATTATCATTTAAAATTTCAAGACCAGCTCCAATTATTTCTCCGCCAGATTCTCCAAGTCCACAATTGTTGAGCAAAAGTTCTTCCATTTCTAAACAAGCATCTGTCTCGAGAATAGGTTTGACTCCTTTCGCTCCGTTAGGACCAAATGCATTGTCAGAAAGATCGAGTTTTTTTATTCTAGCACCAGACTTGTCCAGGCCTTTTGCAAGATTCTTAAGCGCTGGAGGAATCTCCTCCAACATTCTTGCCTTGAAGCAATTTCCCCATTCACAGTTTTTTAACGAGGGCGTTTTTGAAATAGCATCTGCAATAGCTTCTGCGCCGTCAATTCCCAGAGAAATCCCGTCGATATTGAGTGTGACCAGCTCGTCGACAGACTCAATGGCTTTAACAATGGCGGCTGCATCTTCCCTTGTGGTTATTTTTACATTTGCAAGTATTTCGCATGATACTGTTTGACTATCTCTTATCAATTCGCTCGCTTGAACTGTATTATTGGCTCAATAACTTATCAAAAAAAGTAATTAAATTTAAACTCAAATTAGTTTCTCTTTCATTATTATCGAGCCCATTCACCATTCTTAAATATCAAAGAACTATTAAAAAAATACTTATGAGTTTGGGCAAATTGACGCCTAGGGTTTTCTGAGCTGAAGGACAAATAACACACTTGGTCGACAATGGAAGTGAGGAGCGTCACTGGAAACGGGGCAGTGGGAAAATCAACACATTATCAAATGACATATTAAAATTTACATTTTTCAGAACCAGTTTGAAATCGAACTGTTACATCATTCCGTCTTTAATCTGCTTGTAGTAACTCTTGATTTGATCATGTGACCAGGGTGCAACAACCATGAACCTCCTTTCATCATTTGCCCAAACCAACGCTCGAATATCTTGTGCATAGCTTTTGAGCATTTCGAATGCTTCCTGATCAAGAAACTGGTGGTAAAGCAGACCATCGTTGAATTTTAACCTCTCGCGTTCTTTGCACCAGAGATGGATATTGTCTTCAACGACCTTTCAAACATGTTGTATTTTTTGATTTACAGACAATGATTGTACCTGAGGGACCCAGTGCTTATTTTTTCTTGCAATCGGGTGTGCACTTGAACGTAAATAATTCAAAATCTGCTCCGCTGAAATTCCGTAATCCGCCGACTGCTGGATTGAGTCTCGAGACATTTGAGCTACAATCATGTATGGGAATCTTCAAGCAACTCAGAAAAAATTATTCTTTAGAATAAATTAGTCATGTGAGTCGTTCCTGTATTGAACTTCAGCAAAAAGAGAAATAAGCGCGTAATGCAACTCAGAATCTGTATAAGCATAAATTCTGTAATTGGTCTCGACGAGAATAAACTGCTCTTGGACATCTTCAGATGATGCTTTTTTGCCGCCAGCAATACTTATCGACTGCGCTAGGCGTGTCGGATAGAATCTCTATAAAAATTCATCACGGGCTGACACTTTTTGGAACCTACCTGTTCTTTACTTTTCCTCTTGAATATGAGCCCCATCTCCCGAAAATGCTGGATAACACGGCTAATCTCATTGTTTGAGTTGTCACATGGATAATCGGTTCCAAAACTACAGTAACCAAGTTGAAGAACAAACGCAAGAACATTGACAAGACTCAGTCCAAGCTTCTGCACATATCCCAAATACTGTACGAGCAAATACCAGACTTCATTTATTGATTTTAAACGCATTAACTTTTTGGCGAATACCTTGACTCGATCGATCAAGAAGAAGGAACTGAAATCGCTTTTCTCCATTTGCATCGCAAAGCCCTGCATATTTCAGTAAAGAGATAACTTCTTCAGATAATTTTCCTTGTTCTTGTGTTAGAAAACTCAAGATCTACCGAATGATTATCAAGCAATATCGAATTATATAAAAGAAAAATCCCGATCATATCTATTTCTGTTTTTAAATCTTTCCTGGTCCCATCTTTCTTTCGTATACGTATCTAGCTGCTCAACTGTCTTCGCATTTTTATCAGCTCTTGAATAAAACAATTAAAATAACATTCTCGCCATCAAAATCACCCCAAGGTCTCAACCGCCGGACGCCATGTCTCTCCTCCTCCGAAAAGTGCCTCTTGGAGATACGTTCTAAACGAGTTGTTGAGGTTGAACGCAATCCCGTCATTTGTATTCTCCCAAATTCTGAGACCAGTAATAATCTCCATCGCGACTTCAAACTTTTCGCGATGTTCGTCAGCTACCCACGATTCAATAAGAGGCTTTGCAATTTGCTGATTAATAAACAGAATCTTTATCAGAGGATTAGAAATTATTTATCCTGAGAAGTAACATATATATATATTTTCATCCTTTCCCGAATAATTATATGCTTCGCTATTTGCGGGAGCTCTCGAAAAACGGACATGCACGTTGCTGGATGTCTGTATAACTCATCGATGACCCTGGCGTCCTGCTTTACGAGAAACTCGTGCAACGCTATCAATTTCAGCTCCGGCATTCTATTAAAATCGTATACTTTAGCACGACGAACTTAAGTGACTATAACAAGCTCAAATTGTAATAGCCACTAATAGTCACCTTATCATATTGTATACTTAAATGTATTCTGTTTTCGAATCAGGAGCGCAACAAAAGTTGGGCCAATAAATAGAGTTTTCAACTTGCCAAGGAATTGGCGAGCTGTCAAAGAGGAAATTTGATGAGGGAGTTGAACAGAGTGGACTCTTACGAGTTGATAATTTATTTTTTGGAGAATTAAACAAACGTTTAATAGACGTACTCGTCGTGGGAATGGACCGCGGCGATTTCGATCTCGGGCATGTCCCACTTCTCGAGCTAGAAAAATGCAATTGAATTTGAGTGCATTTTAACTGCAGGGTCATACCTTCCAGTAGGTTCCGAACCAAGGATCTCGGGTCATTCCGTTGGGGGAGTGACCATCTCCGTCTTGCCAAACCCAGAAAACAAGTCGAGGAATACCAATTCCCTGGACACCGGGAGCTTCATCGGTCTCATCAAGCATGACGACTCTATAATTTGCATTCAAATAAGACCATTCAAAAAAGAATGTAAATTTACCGTCCGACGTTTCGGGATGGAACAATGTAGGGGCTGTCGATGGTGCCTTCTCCCTTCTGAACGTAAGGAGTGTTGTCATCGTAGGACGAAAAAAGATCGAATCCGGCTTCCATCGCTTCCAACTCGAGCTTTCGAAGAGAGGTAGGGCCGTACATATCAATCTGGTCCTGGTTGGTCAAGACAGGCTACGATGGATTAGCTTGGGATTTCAACGAAACAGCTTACTCGGGTCTTGAAGAATCCAGTGCCGGGGAGCTCGGTGGGAATCTGCTTGTAAAGCGCATCACGGGCTTCGACGGTGACCTTGTCTTCAGTAGGGACCTAAAAATTATTCGCTTGATTTCGATTTAATTTAGGCGGAACTAATTTTTTTAATTATAACGAAATAAAAGTACATACAGCCTTGAGGCCACCACCACCGTTTCGGACAGCCAGTCGCTGGATTGCCTTTCGAGCTAGCATTTCTTAAAATTAGAGCTTTTAATTTTAAGTGCGCTTGCAGTCTTCGTAAATGAAAAACTCTCTGACAA
>Ga0115008_10002960_pt1 | contig 14076 bp, 13 predicted proteins | sample FraStrMetagenome_FD_87164 | JGI IMG/M metagenome (GOLD analysis project Ga0115008, IMG submission 87164) | Marine eukaryotic phytoplankton communities from Arctic Ocean - Fram Strait ARC3M Metagenome | ecosystem: Environmental > Aquatic > Marine > Oceanic | place: Fram Strait | collected...
TCGATTTCCGGTAATACTTCCTTTATGATTTTAGTTCCGTGTTATTGACGTAAGACATTTCGTAAAATGTGATTTCATGTAGACCAATAGACGCTGTTTTTATGACTTTATCATAAAAAAAATATTCAAGATCTCTTCTGAAACATGTTGGCGCTTTCTCTAAAAAAATGGCTCACTCGCTATCTTTCACTGTCGGCGATAGAATCATGCTCGAAATTGAAGCGTCGAACGAAGTAACCAAAGGCGAGTGGCAGAAGGGTGGCAAGAAAGTTTGCGAGAATAACCGAATTCGTCTAATCAACCAGGGTTGCAAACGTCGGCTTATTATTGATAGCTGCATTCTCTCTGATGACGCTAATTTTTCTTATGTCTGTGGCAATGAACGATCTGACTGCGAAGTTTTCGTACGCGATCTACCTTGCACCATCATCACGCCGCTGGAAGATACGCAAATGATGGTTGGACAACAGGTTATAATGACAGCGAAATTATCCGTTGCAGGAGCTAATGTAAAGCTTTTCAACGAAGGCGTAGAAGTCAAGATGAGCAAAGGACTTACTTATCTTGTGAGAGAAAAGATGTTCGAGTTTCGAATCGACAAATTGCAATATGATCACGCAGGATTCTACCAGTTGAAAACTAATGGCGATGAGTGCCTTGCAGAGCTGATTGTTGAGGATAAACCAATCGACTTCAATGCAGGCTTCTCTGACCTGACTGTAAACTGCACGGACTACGCCGAGTTCAAGTGTGAGGTCAATGATCCTGAGATTGAAGGTAGATGGTACAAAGATGGAATCATCATTATGGAAAGTGACAGAATTAAATTCGTTAATGATGGATGTATGCGGAGGATTTGTATCTATGATGTTCGAACTTCTGACATTGGTGAATACGAATACCGCTGCAAATCTGGAAAGACTGAGCTCTCTATGACCGCTTGTCTTGATGCCATTGAATTACAAGTCGAGAAGCCAAAAGAACCGCCAAAAATATACTTGAATCTGAACGAAAATAGGGAGATCTGTATCCGAGCAGGCTGTAAGCTTGCAGTCGATGTACCAATTACCAGATCAGTTCAAGGCATAGACGAGGAAGCTGGAGCGGCGACTAAAAAAATCGAGACACATGTTGGTAAGCGCATCCGAGGAGGCATGATTTACATCGACGATGAAAACGCTGAGATAGCATGGACTCGACAACTCCGAGGAGATCTTGATGGAGACGGAAAAATTGATCTCAATGAGTACCTCGAGCCGGAAATCATCCCTGAAGATGGCAAGCATGTCCATTCTGACAATATCCCCGATAAAACTTCAATGATTCTCCATGACGCTCAGCGTAGCGATGCTGGTCGATACCAATTAGAAGTCAAGACTGAAACTGGCGTAGACCAAATACACTTCCTCGTCCGAATCATTGACGTTCCAGGCCCACCAACGCAGCCTAAAATATCTGAGCTCATTGGCGAGTCATGTCGGGTCGATTGGGGCCCACCTCTCGAAGACGGTGGCTGTCTTATTCGAGGTTATCTCATCGAGAGGAAGAAAACGTGCTCAACCCGCTGGATCCGACTCAACACGACTCTTCACGAGTTTCATAACTTTTTTGCGGATCGAATGATGGAAGGATCAGAGTATCAAATCCGCGTTAGTGCAGTCAACGAATGTGGTATTGGTGAACCTTCAGGAAATTCCGAAAAATTCATCCCAATGGAACCTACCTCCGAAGTATTGGACTTTTGCTCATCAGATGTCACCGATGGAACTATAAAACTCAACTGGATGCCCCCTCTTGACATTGGTTATGCTGGACTTGACGGCTACGAGCTTCAGCACCAAGTTCTCAAGGGAAAAAAGCACGATGACGAAGCTATTTGCGCTACTGAGTGGGTTGACTCTAACAGAGACAAACTCGTGAATTCTGATGCTATGGATTACATATGCAAAAATTTGGAAATTGGAAAGTACTACGCTTTCCGCATTCGATCAAGAAATATTGCCGGCGCTTCAAAATGGGTCTACTGCGGGCCGGTTATTTGTGCTTTTGCAGTCGTCGATCCCAAGCTGATCATACCAAATGAGTACAAGAATGGAGTCATCGTCCGCAATGGTGAGCGACTTAATATTCTTATTCCATTTGAAGGAAGACCGCTCCCACAGATCTCATGGAGAATGCTTGAACCTCCAAAACAAGGCTGGGAGTTTCTCGAGGCAACAATGCGAGCGTTAGATGACTATGTGGTCGTCAAGAACAACCAATACTCAAGTCAGCTGACCATCAAAGAAGCCGCTATGAAAGATACTGGAAAGTATTTTATCAAACTCGCCGTTGGAGATGTAGAGATAGAATCTGAGATCAATGTCAATGTCGTGGACAATCCTGGAGCAGTACAAGAACTTAAGATTGTAGAAATCGTCGGAACAACGGCTGAACTATCGTGGAAACCTCCTATGAGCATTGGAAACTTAGAGATCATCGGTTATCGCATTGAAAAGCGAGATAAACGATCCGGAAAAGACTGTCCGTGGTTTATGTGCCTCGAAAAGACGCGACAAGAAAAATGCTTTATACACGGTCTGGTTCCAGATAATGAGTACGCTTTCCAAGTGACCGCGATTAACGAAATTGGTCATGGGCCACCAACAGCAACCGATTACGTTAAAGTTGACAAAACTCCATATGAGCTGAAGCTTAAACCATTTATTACGAAGGCAATTGAAAAAGCTCCAAAATTCACGACACCTCTTAACTCCCGTTCGATGATCGTCAATTATGAAACAACGCTCTCTTGCAGCTTCGAAGCATATCCGCCGCCAAAAATCACTTGGCTTTGGAACAAAGTGCCAATCGACAAGATGAATCCACACTTTATGATGATTTCGCAAGGCGGAATCTGTCAGTTAAAATTGCGGCGAGTGCGATATGGAGATGGTGGAACATACTCGTGCGTGGTCGAGAATGATCTCGGAACAGGTGAATTGTAAGCACTCTGAAGATTATGACTTTTGTTTAGACCAAGTCACAACAAAGGTCGATGTCCAGGACCCAGAATCGAAACTTATCAAGATTATCTGAACTTGTCAACTATGCTTTACTATTTCTTGAAATAAACGTATTGATTTCTTTGGTTTACAATATGAATTGAGCGGAAATAGAGAAAATGCGGCCCACCTCACAGGTAAAAATATTTATTTTCTTTTTTACAAGGTAATACAGTATCATACTGTCAATTATACTTTAAGTCATCGTCAGTTGTTAACTTTGACCATTTTCTGAATCCAGATATTCCGGACTGTGAGCTTGATCTGATTTTTTCTCGATTAGGAATTGCCCAGCAATGTTTGGATATCGTTGTTTGTTACGGTTTTTATAATATATTGAGAAAAAATGATTTTCTTTATCTGTCTATTTCTAAAACCGTGCAAAGTCAGGTTCTTTTTGACACAGACGGAAAATGGGAAATTTACGCGCAGGGCGCTCTTATGCTTCTCAAGGACCACAAGCGAAAAACATACTTTCTAATTTTGTCTTCGTCGACTGGTGAAGTTTTGTGGACCCAAGAAATCTACCATCGCTGCAATTTTAGCCATGTTGGCAAGTTTATTCAATTTTCCGGCGACGACTGCCAAGTTGGATTAAACTTTGAAAATGACGCTGACGGCATTCGGTTCGGAAATAAAATGGTTAAACGATCTCATGGTACTACTGAATTAATAATTATTTATGTAAATCTAAATAAGCAAAACGGCGGACAAAAAAGCGCAAAAGTAGAAGTCGGTCTAAACGATTGAATGAAACAGGAAACAGTGCAGAATCAACAAATTATAGACTCTTTTCACGATTTTAACCAATGTTAAAAAGTACCCGAAGTAGATGAATCAACGGAGCGAAGAGTTTCCCTCGGAGAAAAAAATAATAATAATCGCGAGACCGCTAAAATTGACCCTACAAGTCAAATACATGATGAAGTCGACAGTATCAAACAATCAGTCTCAATACCAGAGGCTGCGATTCAACAGGCCATAATTGAAGCCAAGCAAAATGAAAACAAAAAGAAGAAGAAAAAGGGACTTTTTCGAGGAAAATCAAAATCTAAGTCGAAGTCGAAAAGGAAGAATAAAGGACGACTGAGGCTTGAAATCAGTGCTCCATCTAACATGAGAAGAACGGCTGGTCTCGCAATGAACCCAAATACAGGGAGAATGGAACTTGCCTGCGAAGACGAGAAAATGGCACAGATCCTTGTGAATATGGGAATTGTTGGCAGCGACGATGAGGCTATCAAGGTTGTGTCCTTGTCTTACCATTTGTTTACTCTACTCTTATAATAAAAGATGCTGAATGACAAACGAAAGCGGTCGAGAATTGATTCTGCCATCGAAGAAAGCGGTAAAAATACCTATTTTAACTACTAGAAATATTATTCTTTACCAGGTGGAATCGAGAAGGTACTACTTGCAACGAAACAATTAACGCCAACGCCAGAAGCAAATGAAACCAAAGGCCGCCTTCTTATTTCAGGTCCCGTCGCAGGAAGTGTCACAAAGAACGGAAGGGCATTCAACTACAAGCCTCCCGTTGAGATAAGCCAAAAAAAGGTTAAATCTCTATTTTTCATGCACTAATCATCTTGCATTGTTCAGAAACAAAAAGAACCCGGACTTATAAAAAAAGTTTTCATGCGGCAAAAAAGCAAATCACGTGGACCACCACCACCCCCAAAATGTGATATCCCATTTCCACCTCCACCTCCAACGTCGGGGACACCAGCGCCTCTTCAATCAGTAGCGAAAACAAATTCAAATAAAATGATTGAAGAGAAGCCAACACTTTTACGAGAACTTGAAGATTCTCATCAAAATTTACTTTTGATGATTCAAGGTTTTATTTATAATTTTATTAAGTACTGATTATTGTTTTTCAGGAGGGCCAAATTTGCGCCATGTTAGCGTCACAGAAAGGGTTGCTGCTCCACTAAGCCCACGTTCCGAAGTCATGAGAAATCTCCTGAATGATCCAAAATCAAATCTGAAGCATGTTCCAACTCCACCCCCGAAAACAAATGCTGTATTTGGAGATTTTTTCCTTTCTGCTCTTGAGAGGCAGCTACAAGAAATTAAAAGAATGACACACTCCGATACGGAAGACGATCACGATGATGAGGAAACGTGGGATGAAGAGCTTTTCTTTTAGTTATTTGCTGAATCTTTTCTGCATACTTATAAATAAATAACACGTATTCTGACAATGGTTTCATCCATTAATTCAAAAAAAGATATTTTTACGAAGGCAGTGTTTATTCCATGAGCCAATTTGATGGTCGAGAAATTCACTAGAAAGAAAGGGAGGATATTTACGTCAGTATTTTATACACACGAAATTGTTTATAAGAAGAAAGAGAAAAGTAAGTTCAATTCACGATAAATTGTTTAAATCAAAAGCAATAAAAAGTCTCATTCAAAAAAGGGCTACGAAATAAGAAGAATTGTGAAGATAAAACACAGACTATTTTTTCTCTTGCAGTTTCAAAAACTTTTCACGTCTTTGAATCGCCTCCGCAGCAGTCAGCTGGTAAGGAATATTGCCGTGGATAACTTCGAGTCGTGGGTCGCCATTAACACCGATCGCGACGTCTTCGTATTCGATGACAGCACTGTCTCCATCTACATTAATTTATAACCAAACTTGTCTTTTATGTAGCATTCACCTTTCCCAGATCTTTTCATGCTATTTTCTAGAGCTGTTTGTGCCATATAAATGGCAAATTGCGTTGCTGCAGCACTAACACACGATGGGACAAGATTTCCAATATTCATTTCCGGACTAAAAAAATTCTCATGAAAGAATATAATGGTTACAAAAAGCTTACTTTGCTCTATTCAAGACCGATCTGACACTTCCGACTGAGAACTTGGAAGAACCATCATCCATTTTTGGAATTTTTGATCTCGCTGGATCTTTGCTTTGCTTTTCAAGCTTTTTGCCAATTGGACTTGCCGTTTTTCCGGGCATTTTAGCGGGCGAGATTTCCGATTTCAATTGCTTTTTCGGTGAGCTTTTCAACGGTTCGAGATCTGAAGCTCTCTTATTTGGCGATTTGGCCTTCCAGAAGTCAGTTATTTTCCCCTGCGATTTCGGCGACTCTTTTATAGCACCATTTTTGGCCATCTTAAAAAATAATAAATGAAACTTTTGTCATCGTATCTATTTTGTTAAGTGAACTTGTAGTATAAAATAAGCTTCACATGGTGATCACACTGAGTGTGAATAAAGGAAGTGAATAACTGGTGAGGTTTTCTATTTTTCTTTCTTTCGTTTTTTGGGCGCTTCTTTTTTGGTGTAAAAACTTGTGATTTTCTTTTGGGCGTTTTTGGCTTTTGGCGAGTTGTTGGAGAGATTCTTGAAGGGGGCACGCATTGAATCATTTGATGTGCCGGGAACGTCGCCCTGAGATGCTTCATCTTTCTTGCAAGCAATGTCAGCATTCTCGTGAGCGATCTGTTCCTCATTTGAAGACTCTTTATTTTTCTCGATCTTTGTGTCTGCTTGCTTTTTATCTTGAGTTGAAGCAGCTTGTTCTAATTCCATCGACTCTGGTTCATCGAAAGATCCTTCAACGACGATTTTAGTTTACGTTAACGTGCGTTTCTAACCTCCTGGCGCACGCTGGCGCATTTTTTCTTTGAGTCCTTCTATTTCCATGAATGACTATTTCGGATAAATTCAATATTTGAAATGAAGAAATTACCAACCTTTGACTTCAATATTCTTGGAACAAACTGCTCAAAATCAAGAAGTTCTTCTCGTTCCTTTTTCTTCGACGCTTCTTTTGCGTTAAACTTCTCTTTTCGCAATTTTATCGCTTCCTCAAAAGTGATTCTTCTCGGAAGCATTCCTTGAAGTTTCTTCATTCTTGGGTCGCTAGCAATTGCTTCCGCCATATCGTCATATTCAATGACGAGTTCTCCTGGTTTCTGCGACAAATGATGCTGAAGACCGATTTGCAGAACATGAGCAACAAAATGTTTTGCCGCCATTGCCAAATGTGTCGCTGCATTTTTCGGAAGCTCGAAATCTCTGAATTCAGTGGATAGAAACATAATAGTTTGAGAGATACGCACTTGTACTTTCGAGGACGCTTTACATATTTTTGGTAGAGATCTTGAATCCGCGTCGGCGAGACGATCGCAAGATTTGCCAAATCTTCGACAAATTTTTCTCGAATCGCAATTTCCAACGCGATGTTATCTTCCGAAACAAGCGATTCTGGCTCTACAACGGCGTCGACCTCCATTTTTCTAAAAATCAAAATAGTGATAAGTTATCACTGATAACATGAATTAAGAATGAATTGAAGATATTGAACAGTTAGGAAGAAAACACAGCAGGGAACCAATACTGAATCTCTCTAGCAGGCGGCGCATCCGCCCAAACTGTCCCTTCTCGCGCCAGCGTCTCAACCAATGAGCAAAATCTCAGCGAGCTCCAGCCCAAATCGCGCTCAACTAAAATTCGCCTGATAAATTATGATTCACTGCGCTCTGATACCTGAAGATTGGCAAACCATGCCATTGTGTTTGCTCGAGTATTCGACAAGTTTAGCAGCATCGTCTGAAAATTCTCCAGGAACTGCCTGTACAATCGCAGTTGATCCTTTTCCAATGACTTGATATCCTTTTCCCAAAGTTCTGAGCTTCCCGAGCGCTGTTTCTATATCAGCTGGTTCTGCTTTGAGACTTTTTGCGATTGTCGAAAGAGCTATAAGACCTCCAGTGGCATCACGATACGCCATACAGTATTCCACGACGCGAACTGATAACTCATAGTAGAAATCGCCCATGCCAAGAACTTCCGCCCAGAATCCCTTCGAAGATGAAAGCGGATCTACTCCGATTGCAGCACACATTGCCTTAATATAACATAAAAACTCAAACTGTGTTTATTAAAATACCTGAAACTGTTTGCGAAAAGCAGGATTTTTTCTGATTTCACTTCTATGATTCTTTGCAAAATGCTCGAGTCTTTCTTTGAAGACTGAAAATTGCTTTTCAACATGTTCCAAGTCAGCTTTTTGGAGTTCTTGAGCTTTCTCGGCTGTTTTTTCTTTGATTTTATTTCGATCTTTGATGCCAGCGATTCCTCGTTTTCTCATTCTTGAAACATAAGATTGAATTTTAAAAAATATCGTGATTTTTTACAGAATTTTACACAATAAAATCTTTTGCAAAAATACCGCGGAATTCCGTTTTGAACAAATTAGCGAGAACGACGTATCAGCGCGCAGGAAAAACAAGTTCAAGAAATCGATGAGTTGAAGAGATTTTCAACCGTGAAGAAATTCTATTTTCAAATAACGGGAAAAGTAAGCAAGATCAAGAGCACTCATCTCGTAGATATTTTGTAATATAAAACCTGAAAATTCCAGAGCAGAAATTAATAACATCTTCAAATCACTAGAATGGCAGAGAGCTTCCAATGGAACGCAAAGTCGTACTCAGAAAATGCCGGCGGGCCTTCCATTCTGCATGTACCTACTATCAACCTCTTTCGATTCTCCATTTTTTTAACTGAGAAAAAATGAAGCAAACGTTTGGGATTGTGTCCACGACGGCAAAAATAGATCGATGTGCGCCGTACAAAACAGTGCAGTTCCAGTTTATTCAAAAATGCACTTCGGAGGCGCAAGAAAAAATGAACTTTCTCACAACACCAGGTCAGCAAGATCCTTTATTTTCTGTGATTAACACAATTGAAGGTTTTTCTGATTTCTACAAAGGTCGTGTAGCAGTTTCATGGACGATAATGACGAAATCGAAGCTTGAACCGATCGTTTTGATATTTGAAGAGTTTTACTTGCCCTGCGATCTTGGCCATTTAGTCATCATGGATGGGATGGACGAGTCTCAAGAAATTTGCGGAACTGACGACAAGTGGCCAGCAATAACAGGACAGAGCACTAATCTAAAGCTTTCGATACAAACGAGTCGCTCGACGATGGAATGGAAGATGAAATTGGGATTTCGAAAAGACGCTCTTGGAGCGTGCGGCAAACTTGTCAAAAACTATCCGAGATCGATTGACCCCTGTTTAGAGAGTGAGAACCAAAAACCAAAAAGAAAGAAAAACCTCTTCGGAAAGGTGAAGTTCTAAAGAAATACTCTAAATAATTTAAACAAAGAAAATACCACCGAAGAAACTCCCAGAATCGAAAGACGAAACAAAATCGCCTGATATTTCAAAGAAAGAAGGAAAACCTAAACCAACTGCTAAATCAACGACGAAAAAAACAACAAAAGAGCCTAATATCGACGGATACGAGCCAATTCATGAGCTTGGAGTTGAAGAGCTACAAAAGTTTCAAGACGATCTTGACATGCGTTACGTAAGTTTTAATTTATAAACCAAGATCGAATTTTTTATTGAAAATTAAGTGGAATCTTGACAGTAGGAATCATGCCGCAGAAAAGAATGATGTTACTTGGGCACTGTGGGTCGTTCTTCTACTTATTGTTACCGGAATCGTATCAATAATTTCCTTTTACAAAAGAAAATTGAAAAATCTGAATGTTCTCGAAGAAGACATCGAGCTGCCAGAGACATCAAGTTCAAGAAAATTGAGAAGATAGTATTTTTGAGAAAACTGTATATATTTGTAAAACAAGCTTATTCTTAAGTTAAGTTCACTGAATCAAATCAAATAAACATAAAATATTTTCAAGCCTGTGTGAAAATTGCAAAAGCTTGTTAAAGTTTCATCGCCAAATTTAAGATAAAAAATGTCAAGGAAAAATATACCGCCATGAAAGAGAATTCTGAAGACCATGCAGTCTTGTTCCATGGGATCACGTATCTCGGAGCGACGCTGGTTGAAGACGCGCGGGATGAAAAGTCAGTGCGAAAACAAATTGAAGATTTATCAGATGAAGAAGGAGGTTTTAACGTGACTGTTTCAATCCCGTCTAGTGCTGATGGCATTTTAAAATTATTAGAGCCTGGATCTCTATCTGAAGGAAAGGATTTGTGATTTAACTTTTCCCATAAATTTAAAGAATATTTAAGAAATATGAGATTTTTTCAAATCCGATGCAAAAGTAACTTCATTTTACCTCTTTCGAGTTCTACAATTTGTTTCGCACGACTGCAAACCGGGGCTTATTGGCTTCACGGAGAATACGGACGGAGGCTCGACTTACCGTTGCCATGTTCTTAGTTGCCAAATACCTGACGCAGCAGAGAAGATAATGTCCACAGTTTCACAGGCTTTTCGACGCGTTCCTGTAGGTTTCTTTTATTTTATTCGCCTCACGATTTCAATTTAGTCAACATCTGTCACACTCGAAAACAACACACATGATCTCGAATTCAACGTCTCGCTTGAAATTCACGAAGAAGAAAATGGGAAGTTTGTGCCCGTAATGTTCGACAAAGAATCCTTCAAGCTCCGCCGTGGATTCGAAAAACGCGTTCAAGTTACTGTTAATCAGACTTCCGGTTTGATTTTGCCCGTTGAGCGATGCTTCGGCCTTCTACTCTGTCCTGGAAGATTAGCAAGAGCAGCTGACATGACGCTTTTGGATATGGAAATGTCGGAGTCAAAAGACGTTCACTCTGCTATCGGAACTTGGGACTGCGCACATCCAGCATTGCGTCTTCTGAATACCGAATCAAAAGGCAATTGCTTCTTCGTCTCGGCAGCAGTTGATTTGGTTCTGTCCGGTATCGCCGATCCTGTTCGTTTTCTGATAGAAACAAAAGTTCGAGTTTTTCCACAAGAAGAAAAATGGCTGCTGAGAGGCTTTAAGGCCAAACATCAAGAAGAACAGTTCTTTATGAGTGTGATTGAAAGCCGGCTCAGTTCTGGTGCTGCGAGTTATACTGTAAAGTCGATTGAAAGCAGTACTTCGAGAAATCGCGCTCCAGAAATGAGCATTCGTATAAGAGACGACGAGGACGATGAACCGCTGTCGTCTGGCTTTGGAGCTGTAACACTCGAGTGTTCTTCAGAAAGACTAGCTTGGTGGACAAAGGAACGCATTTCCAACTGGACAGAAAAAAACGTTCGGCCCGAAGGAATCAATGAGGTCATAGTTAAATACGGAGTGCCGCATGCTCTACGAGGAGCCATTTGGCCACTTTTGGCGAATATAAAGACGGATAAAATGGAAGAGCTGAAAGAAGCCTTTAGAGTTTTGAACACGAGATGGAGCCCGCATGATCAAGCAATTCAAAGAGATATAGGAAACGTTTATTTTCAAGAATACTTGATCCAATAAAGATTCCGTACATAACGTCTAAAAAGGCCGAACATTCCCAGCTCATCAGTATTTTCAAGAATCTGGGGAGGCCGGTCAAGAAGCCCTCTATCGTGTTTGCAAAGCTTACTCCCTTTACGACTCCGAAGTTGGATACTGCCAAGGTCAAAGCTTTCTTGTAGCTGCGCTTCTCACTGTACAAATGCCAGAAGAAGAGGCATTCGCTCTGTTCACGACGATTATGCATGAATATCATTTCAGGTTCACAACGTTTTCAAATCAATTAGTAACAGGTTTAAGGGGTCTTTATCTACACTCATTCTCGGAATTACGGCTTCGCTTTTGGATTCTAGAGCAGCTAGTTGAATCTGAGCTTCCGTCGCTACACACGCACTTCAAAGATTTAGGCAAGTTGTAAAAACTATGTATTTATATTTGTTTCTTTAGGAGTTGAAGCTCATATGTACTCATCGCAGTGGTTCCTGACACTTTTCACCGCCAAATTTCCACTTTCACTCGTTTACCACGTCATTGACTGGTTTCTTTTGGAAGGGCCAAATGTTATTTACCGTTTATCTCTTGCAATGCTCAGAACATGGAGGCGTGATCTGCTCTCTTACGACTTTGAAGGTTTGTTTTCGTGTTCTCTTCCTTGATCTCACTTTCGAATAGGGGTCCTTCGATTCTTCCGGGTTCATCTTCCTCGCCAGTTTTTGGATGAAGCTTCCGTAATATCCCTCATCAATGCTGCCAAACAAGAAAAGCTCTCGGAAAAGAAAGAAAAAATACTACGAACGGAATGGGAAAAGGCGCAAGATGCCCGAGAGACCCCAGCTCAGCGCCTAGAGCGCGAAAATAAACGACTTCATACGAAAGTTCTGAGGCTCGATTTCGAGAGTGACTTGGTAAAAGAACCAGTCTTTTTTTCTTGCAAACAACATTTTAGCTCGTGCAAAATATGATTGAAAAGGAAAATACGGCGCAGAAACAAATTGATAAACAAACGGATGATTTTAAAAAAGTAAGAATAAAAGTATATCGGATATTGATAAAATTTCAGATGGGCCGTGAACTGGACGCACTGAGACTTCAACTTCAAGAAATAAAACGCGAGCGAGATAGTTTTTCACATCAAATCGAAAATTTCAAAGAGGAAAACGAAGAGTTAAAAGAACTCTGGCGCAAGTAAACTAAAAATTTGCCATTAGCGACTATCGAATAACTTTTAGAGAAGTCTTGAGAAGAGACACTGATGCTTCAGAACTGCGCAATGACATTCTTCGTAAAAACGCTTTGATCGCTGACTTGACAGCGTTGAATGAGCGTAACAAACAGAACGGCGATTGCGGCGTCTCGCTATCGTGTTCTTCCGAATCTCGTTCGATATCAGATGGTGCTGTCGAGCTTGAACTTGCCCAGACAAAAGTACGTATAAATATCATCTTGCAAGTTTATAATATTTCAGGTTCGCTTGGTCGAAATTCAGTGCAAAAATCAAGATTTGGAGCATACGATTCAGGAGTTGAAAAAAAGTCTCGCTGATTCACGCAATACTTGGATCAACAAACTTCAAGCAAGGGCATTAAACTCCGTCAAAAAATGATGATTGAATAATAAATTGGTCGCTAATCCAGTAATTTTACCTTGAAAAGAAAAACTTCTGTATATCTTGGGAATACTCCACAAAAATGATAATTCAATTTGTTTGTAAACTTCAGTTGTTCCATAATTTGTTCATGTCGCTCAATTGCCTGTTCTGCTTAACTTTTCAATGTCAAATGATCGCTTCTTTACTAAATCTAAATTAGATTATCTAATTGGGATCAGCTGAAGTTGTCGTACAGCTCACCACTATTTCTTCATACCTACTTTATATTATATACTGGTTCAAACTAAATGTTTGGTGAAAATTTAATTGATTAAAACATGACAAAAGATTTGTGCAAAAAATGGTTTCTTATAAAGTGTTATCCGTCCATGTTGAAGTCGTTGTTGAATGATGGCATATCCGGAAATTCTGTTAAAGTCCATGTTCAAATCGAAGCCCTCCATATTGAAACTCTAACATATCAGCGCGATCAGATAAACCGCAATTCCAGAGGGCACTCTATCTTCTTTACTTACCCCCATATCTGGGATAGAGGGGATTCCAGACAAAAACTCGTCGCTTCCTTCCATATTTTTTTAAAAATATAATTTTTCTCAAATTTCTAAAATAAAAACTCGTGACTGGCATTGACCAGTTAAAGCTTATTTTTTTCAATTTCAAGCCGGCAAAGAAATTAAAATATATTTTTTCTAACTGAATTTGGCGTAATACAGTCACTTACGAACGAATTTCCAAAAGATTTTGCGCTGCACTTTACAATGTCAATTTTAATGAAAATAATAAAAAAAACTTCTTCCAGCAATATTTCGTCTTTCTTAGGATGAGTCCTCCGGGCAGTGTGTGAGCGCCCCTGAGAGAGAAGATATTGCCCAGCGCTCGGTTAGTGAGTCACACACGTGGCGATCTACGCTTTTGTGATTCGCTACCTGCTCTAGTCTTTTCCGGCTATGATTAGATACCTCCGATGGTCCCACAAGAGACTTTCAGAATTTAATAATTCAGAGATTTATCTGACTGTCACTTACCGAGATCACGTGCCGTTATCACAGCCCGTCAGCTGTTGGCCTTTCCACCACCTACGGATATAACCAGTGTTCCGAAAGTCGTGAGCATGAGCTGTGAGTGAGCCGTGAGTGAGTGAGTGAGCGGCTCACTCACTCACGAAGGTCGAAATTTGTAAGAGGCTGCTCACGCTCACTCACGAAGACGGAA
>Ga0115008_10002961_pt1 | contig 14073 bp, 15 predicted proteins | sample FraStrMetagenome_FD_87164 | JGI IMG/M metagenome (GOLD analysis project Ga0115008, IMG submission 87164) | Marine eukaryotic phytoplankton communities from Arctic Ocean - Fram Strait ARC3M Metagenome | ecosystem: Environmental > Aquatic > Marine > Oceanic | place: Fram Strait | collected...
CTATCTGCCAGTTCCTGCTCATCAGCTTGTAGAATAACTTCTTCAAAAAAGCCAAAGACCATCAATTTCATCGCGGTGCGTTTATCAATTCCTCGGCTCATCATGTAGAACAATTCGTCTTCGTCGACGTTGCCAGTCGTAGCGCCATGCGAACACTTCACATCATTAGCCAAAATCTCCAGCCCTGGCAACGAATTCGCTTCCGCGGTCGGATCAAGTAACAGATTGCGATTAGTCTGATAAGCGTCGGTCTGTTGCGCACCAACCGCGACTTTGATTAAGCCCGAAAAAATACTGCGACTATTGTCCAACAAGGCATTTTTATACAGTAAATCGGAAACTGAGTTGGATGCATTGTGGGTCTGAAAAGTGCGTTGATCGAATTCTTGATTCTCCTCGGCGACAGTCAAGGAGTACATCTTAACGTGAGCACCGGCACCTTCGATACGAGCTTGGTTTTCGAAACGAGCGCGCTGTGCGCCAATGTTGACAGCCAAGTTATTAACCTGGGTCGCGCGGCCCGCCACCGTTGTGTCCAACTGAAATGAAACGGTCTTCTCATTCCAGTCTTGCACCACCTTGCGAGCGACATTTGCGCCTTCTGCTGCTAAGATGTTACTCACCGAGATACTGAGCGCCTCATTTTGTTCGCTTTCAGAGAAAAAGACATCCACCACCTCGACCTTAGCGTTCTCTTCTGCAATCACTAAAGTGTGCGGAAAGACCGCCGCACGTTCACCACTAGTCCAATAATAATTAATAAAAGGCTGCGAAACTTCGACACCCTTTGGAATGTAGAGTACTGCACCCGCACGAACCAGCGAGGCATGCAGACCAAAGAATTTCTTTGAGCCCAGCTCGGTCGATTCTTGCAGGAAAAACTGCTCCATCAACGCCGGGTGCTGCTCTAACGCTTGCGCAAGCGGAAGATAAAGCACGCCTTGCGATGCCAATTCAGCACTAACAGGCTCAAAGCGCGCTTGCACATCATCGACATAGACCAAGCTGCCAGCACAGGATTTAACCAGAGCAGAACGCGAATTCAACGATTCCAAAGTAGCCGCTGTAGGCGCTTCAGCCACATCGTAGTCATCAATACTTAGGCGCCCAACGCTTGAAAAGCGCCAAGTTTCATCGCGGGCTGTTGGCATTTTAAGCTCATTAAAGAGCGCCAGACCAGCAGCGCGGCGTTTACTCAGCCAAAGCGGCTCTCCAATAGTAGTTGTAGTAGGATTTTCTAAAGTTGTTGTCATTTTAATATATGGGATCGAGTACAGCTCGGGGATAGATCACGGCAGACGACTGCCGCCTCACATACCGACGAATTAACCGACACTACCTTCCATCTCCATGTCGATCAAACGCTTGAGCTCAACTGAATACTCCATTGGAAATGCTTTCATCAAGTCATTCACAAATCCGTTGACCGCCAGGCTCATAGCTTCAGCTTCGGACAAACCACGCTGCATCATGTAGAAAATCTGCTCAGCACTGACCTTAGAGACACTAGCTTCGTGTTGTACGGTATTATTTTCTCCACGAGTGGTAATGGCTGGATAAGTGTCGGTACGGCTGTTGGTGTTAATTAACAACGCATCGCACTCCGTATTGTTCTTACAGTTCTTCAGATGCTTGGGCATATGCACCTGCCCACGGTAGGTCGAACGCCCCTCTCCTATAGAAATAGACTTGGATATAATATTGCTCGTGGTGTTGTCCGCCAAGTGCATCATTTTGGCTCCGGTGTCTTGATGTTGCTTATCATTAGCCAGCGCAATCGAGAGCACCTCACCGCGCGCGCCTTTGCCCTTTAGCACAACGCCTGGATATTTCATGGTCAAACGTGAACCGATATTGCAATCAATCCACTTCACCTCAGCGTCTTCGTCAGCCATGCCACGCTTAGTCACAAGATTGAAGACGTTAGACGACCAGTTTTGGACGGTGATATACTGAATTTTAGCACCCTTCAGCGCGACCAATTCAACTACCGCACTGTGAAGTGTCGTAGTTTCAAATTTTGGCGCGGTACACCCTTCCATGTAAGTAATTTCCGCACCTTCGTCAGCTATAATTAAGGTGCGCTCAAATTGGCCAAAATTCTCCGCATTAATTCGAAAGTAAGCCTGCAACGGCTGTTTCAATTTTACGCCCTTTGGCACATAGATAAAACTGCCACCTGAAAATGTCGCACTATTAAGCGCAGAAAATTTGTTATCGGCAGTCGGAATCACTTTACCAAAGTAAGGCCGGAAGATCTCTGGGTATTTAGCTAATCCCTCAGTAGATCCTACGAAAATAACACCTTCCTTTTCGAGATCTACTTTCATTCGAGAGTAGGCCGCTTCTGAGTCGAACTGCGCTTCAACGCCGGCAAGGAACTTCCGCTCTTGTTCGGGAATCCCCAAGCGCTCAAAAGTTTCCTTAACATCGTCCGGCACTTCATCCCAAGTACGTGAAGGCTGCTGCCCTTTAGCCAAGTAATAACGAATCTGATCAAAGTGAATATTTTCAAGATCCTTATCCGCCCATTTAGTCGGCATCGGCTTCTTTTCAAATACTGCCAGCGCCTTGAGTCGAAAATCAAGAATCCAGGGATCTTCATTTTTGACCTTACTAATATATCGGACGGTGTCTTCAGTTAAGCCCACTCCAGCATCATACTTGTAGCTTTCGGGATACTTAAAATTGCCTTTCTCGGTATCGACGTTAATTGCCTGGTCTTGAATTTCTGTGTCGGACATAGGATTAAATTTTGTTTTTAGAGTTAAAATTAGAGTTAGAAGCGCCAAGCAAGTGGCTCGAGGCTTTGAATTTCGCTAAACTGCTGCGTTCGCAAACTGTTCTTTGACCCAGTCGTAGCCCTTTACTTCCAATTCTTTGGCCAGCTCTTTGTCGCCACTGTGTACAATTCGCCCGTCATACATGACATGCACCACGTCAGGAATGATATAATCAAGCAAACGCTGGTAGTGAGTAATTACTAGAAAACCACGCTCTTGGCTACGCATGTGGTTTACGCCCTCGGAGACAATTCGTAATGCATCAATATCGAGCCCCGAATCAGTCTCATCCATTAGACAATATTTAGGATCCAGCATAGACATTTGCAAAATTTCACAGCGTTTTTTCTCACCGCCAGAAAAGCCCTCATTCAAAGAACGCGCAGTGAACTTGCGATCCATCTTTAGTGCATCCATGTGAGCGTAGAGTTCTTTGTAATAGGCAATCGCATCGATCGCATCACCTTCAGGTAAACGCGCCTGGCGAGCGGCACGAATAAAATTGGCGATACTCACACCCGGAATTTCAAGTGGGTATTGAAAAGCGAGAAACAGACCCGCTTTTGCGATCACGTCTGGTTCTTGACCCAAAATATTAACTCCATCCAAAAGTACTTCACCACTTTCTACAGTGTAGTCTTCGTGTCCGGCAATGACCTTAGCCAGGGTGCTTTTCCCAGTACCGTTTGGCCCCATTAAAGCGTGAACTTCGCCTTTTGGAATGGTTAGACTGAAGTCCTTCAAAATGGCTTGGCCATTGATGGATACATTTAGATTTTTTATTTCAAGTGTGTTCATGATTAAGTTTGGTTGTTAAATTTGATTATTTTTTAAAAATTGAGCTATCTGTCGCAGTACCGTTAAAGGCTATTTCGATATGCTCGACATTAAAACCATCAGGCGCGGCATGCTTCAGCTCATTGACGATTGAATCCGGCAAATCAACGTCAAAAATTTCGCCAGTCGCCTTACAGTAAAAGTGCGCATGCTGAGTCAAATTTGGGCAATAACGTGTCGGCTCACGCTCAAAATTGACTTGTCGAATCAAACGCCGCTCTACCAGAGTCTCGAGACAATTATAAACGGTGGCCAATGAAATTGAGGGCATACCCTGACGAGCACGGGCGAAAATTTCATCCGCGGTCGGATGATCGCGTTTTTGTAGCAGCAGAGCAAATACATGCTCACGCTGCTTGGTTGAGCGCTGCCCACTTCCCTCCATGGCTTGGTCCAGCAATTCTTTGTACTTTGGCTCTAGCTGCATATTTGCTGATAATTGAAATTGGCGAAATACTATTTAGAATAGATCTAAATAGTAAAGGTATGGATAAACAAACCTCACACGCTGGGAACTTCAAGCCATAATTAGAATTATTCTAAATATAATTCGCCCAATTTAGCATGCTAGACAAACAAGGAAATTCAAAACGCACAGCTTGCATACAGAAGACTGCATACAAAAAAAGATTCGACTTAAAGCTCGGCGCATTTAATTTGTATTAGTAAGGCTTACATCCTAATTATTGTAACTTTGTTACTTTATACTTTATGAAACAAAAAAAATCCCCTCGCGCAGCTTTCACTCTGATTGAACTACTAACTGTTATTGCCATCATCGGTATCTTAGCTGGAATACTAATTCCAGCAGTAGGCAAGGTACGCGATGTTGCAAACAAGGCAAAATCATCAAACAACATGCGTTCTATCGCAGTTTCTTACGCCACTTATTCGACATCAGGAGGCCGCATCCGCACACTAACGAAATCAAAAATGGATGCTGATAGCGATGTCAGCCTGTCTGGTGTAGCGGGAGTCGCTCAATTTTTAGCTAAACAATCAGAACTGACCGATGCATCGATCTGGATCATTGGTTCGGACCCTGCAGTCGCAGCTTACTCCGAACAGCTCCCAGCAATTGTAGGCTATCGCGATGATAATAATAAATTTAATACGGCCTCCGACTGGAAACAAGGAACTCCAATTGGCTACGACTTCGCAGTTGGAATCGGCGGCAATGCGGCATCCACAACAACACCACTAATTTGGACGCGCGCGTTAAATACAAGTTCGGGCACTTGGGGCAAAAACTCGCCCTGGGGCCTAGGCGGACACATCGCCTTTCTCGACGGGCATGTACAATACTACAACGAGTTGGGCACAGAAGACGGGAAATTAGTAGACCCAAGCAACGGGACGTTAACTTCTTCAATGACCGACATCCATAGTAGTTCGAATATCATGTCTGCACCCGCCTACAACAATTAATCAGAGCATTAACAGCACCTGAGTTCGCCAGTATCAATTTAACTGCCTTACGATCGATTGACTGACTAGATCACTATAATTAACTTCACACTTCCAGTTGGCGAACTGAGCGCTTCTAGCGCGCAATAAAAATCGGCCGCAAGCATTTTTACAAATACAGTAGTCCCATTTTACCTACTTCCCGGCAGACTGCCAAGCTATGCAAGACCCGATCTACATCCTAGGCCACAAAAATCCAGACGCAGACGCCATCTGCTCAGCATTAGCCTATGAGGCTTACAAGCATGTGACTGGTCAACCCAACTATGCAGCGGCTCGCTGTGGCAATTCAAACCCTCGAATTGATGCGATCTTAAATCAGTTCGAGATCAGCTTGCCCGTATTCATCGGCGATGTCACACCGCGCATTCAAGACATCATGCAGCGCGATGTGCGCTCCTTAACCACAAGCAGTACCTGCACTGAAGCGCTGGAACTAATCGATAAGCATGACGTGCGAGCATTACCAGTGGTTGATGACGAAAATCGAGTGGTGGGCATGATTTCGATTTTCCAACTGGGCGAATTTTTCATTCCAAAGCCGCGCGACCCACTGGCGATGCGCCGCGTTCAAACGAGTATTGACTCGATAGTTCGCTCACTGAACGCCGAAGTGATTTACCTAGACAACTCCAACCAATGTGAAGAACTTTTTCTCCGTATTGGAGCGATGGACATCAGATCTTTTGGCATACACCACCAAGTAGCTGGCATGCCCTCAGACAAAAGCGTCATCATCGTAGGCGATCGTACAGATATTCAACAGCGCTGCATTGAACTCGGCGTACGATTATTGGTGATTACAGGCGCACTCCAGGTTCCTGACGAAGTTATAATAAATGCGAAATCAAGGGGCGTATCACTCATTGTAAGTCCATATGATTCGGCAACCACTTCTTGGATCATTCGCACCGCGACTCATATTGAGGGCTTAATTGACCCAGACGCTCACAGCTTCAACAAAGAAGACAGAATAAGGTCAGTCAAACGGCGCATTGCTCTCCTAAATGACCCGTTGTACACCGTTTTAGACAACGAAAAAAAACTGATTGGTGTTTTCTCTAAGAGCGACATATTAAGGCCCAGCAATAAGAGGATTGCACTGGTCGATCACAATGAGCTCGGCCAGGCAGTTACTGGCGCCAGCGAAGTGCAGATTACCGAAATCTTAGACCACCACCGACTGGGTAACATCCCGACTGAACAACCCATACTGTTTATAAATCGCCCCGTCGGATCAACCTGCTCAATTGTCGCCGACCTCTTCAGAGCTCGCTCTCTGACTCCGACAAAGGGAATCGCAGGCATCATGATGGCGGGAATAATTTCCGACACGCTACTACTCAACAGCCCAACAACAACCCCCCTCGAGAGTGAATTATTGGACTGGTTAGCGCCTATAGCGGAAATCCAGCCCGAAGCACTGGCACAGCTCATCTTTACTGCCGGCTCACTGATCGTGAATAACACACCCGAACAAGTGATTCATTCCGACTGCAAAATGTATGATGAGGGTGACTTTCGATATTCCGTATCGCAGATTGAAGAGTTAGGCTTTAACAACTTCTGGGACAAGGAAAGCGCCTTAAATGCTGCGCTACAATCTTACAACACAAAGGAAAATCTACTATTTAGTCTTTTGATGGTTACTGACATTAACACCCAGAATTCGCTACTGATAGTAGCTGGCAACGAAGATGTCAGAAACGAGATCAAATACCCGAAGCGGGACCAAAGTAACATTTACGAACTCTCCGGCATAGTCAGTCGCAAGAAGCAACTAATCCCCTACTTTTCCTCACTACTCAAAGATCTAGGAATGCTATAAAGCCGGAGGCACATTTATTTTTGCCGCCCTGGAGCACTACTAAAAGCCGTTGTAGACTGCTTCAGCCCAGCTGTGGCAACATTCACTCTGCAATAGGGTGAATGCTACCAGCAAGGAGAACTTATGCTCCGCCCTTCTCCCAGCAAACCCGCAAACTTCAATACGCAAGACATAGTGCAGCAGCCAAGCTAAAATCAACGGCGTGAGGCCAATAGGTAGAGCAGCCAGCCAAGACTACTCACAAAAGCCGCGACATATGTGTAAGCCGCCGCGTCCAACGTTTTGTTAACTCCGATCAATTCGTCTGCATCCACAATACCAAGCCCCAGCAATTGAGCCTTTGCCCGCTTACTGGCATCAAACTCCACTGGCAAAGTGACTAACTGAAAAATCGTCAGCACGATGTAAATGCCGATACCTAAAGTAACAAAAATCGGACTATGGAAGAGAAAAAAGCCACCGAACATAGCAACCGGCAGCAATTGCGACGCAAAACTAGTGATCGGCACCAACGACATACGTAAATTCAACGGCGCATAAGCTTGCTGATGCTGAATCGCATGCCCAGCTTCGTGGGCAGATACGCCGAGCGCAGCTAAGCTAGAGCCATGATAATTGTCGTGGCTCAAAGCTAAGCGCTTGCGCTTGGGATCATAATGATCGGTCAAAGTACCGCGACACTCGACGATTTCCACATCGTGAATCCCTGCACTCTGCATGACTGCTTCAGCCGCTTCACGTCCCGTAATGCGGTTACGCGAATCAATTTGCACATATTTACCATATGCACTCTTGACCTTGTATTGAGCCCACAAACCGACGGCCATAGGGATAAGAATGAAAAAAAACGTTAATGCCATAATTTTAAACTACCATTTAACTTGGATAATGTGCGAGCGAAGTCGAGACACAGTATTATGAATAAAATAAAAACTAGCGACGCACCGCTTCGATATTAATCTCCACCTCGACTTCCGTTCCTACTGCCGGCTGCCCGCCGTCGATTCCCCACAGGGTTCGATCTAATACCGTCTTAGCTTCCCAGCCGGAGAGATATGCACCGCGTGCGCCAGCTCCAAACCCGAGCAATTCAACATCTAAAACTACTGAGTGTGTCATGCCGCGCAGAGTTAAATCGCCAACCACCTTAAAATGCTGCTCAGCTGCAGTCGCGAGCCACTGCGTGGACTCGAAAACCATCACTGGATACTGCTTCGCGTCAAAATAATCATCCTGCTGCAAATGCTCATCCCGCTTCTCACTATTTGTATGAACTGATGGCAGCTCAATCTGGGCATTGATCGAGCTACGCGTGAGATCAGCACGATCGATCTGCAGCGTCCCCGAAAACTGCCCAAAACTACCAGTCGTTTTAGCTATAAAATGGCGAATACTAAATTTAATCGAAGAATGGCTGCTATCAATTTCATACACCTCGATGTTAGTCGCAGCAGCAACAGCCTGCACGGCCATGGGAACAGTAAAACTGGCCAATAGGCACAAGACTAGGGCACTCAAACGTTTTTTCATAAATTTATAGTTTTTTTAGATGAATTCAGGAATATCTCTTTAGTCTTCTTCGACCCCGATAATACGAACCTGTTCCCCGCCAAGCCAGAACTTAAAGGCTTTGTCCTCCACTGGGTAAATCTGCGCCCGCTCGGGCAAAACATCAGGGAAATTCTGCTGAGCTGCAGTCGAAAGATGATACAACTTTCCATCTTTGAAACAAATCATACTCAGCTGAGTGCCGCCATAGTCAAAGATGGCACAACTGAGGGGCGACATCTACTGTAAGCAATGCGCAATAGTTGCCGGCGTGGGGCGAGCGTTGTGCACTAAAAAGCGCTGCATCTGGGTGCTCCTCTGATCGAACTTTGCCAGATCTAGCTCATCAATACGTGAGCTGCTTCAAATAAAACAAACTCAGCGTATCAAGGTATACTACGTCCAACTACTGCAAAGCTTCAACCGCCATATTTCGATCCATGCCAAGCGAAATGCCTGACTCCTGAGCGCCCGCGATGGACTCCAGCATCTCTGGTTCATAATGAGCCAGACGGCGATCTTTAGCCCAGCGACTCAAAAAATTGCGGTACAGCGTAGTAAACAACCAAGATTTCATAATCATCCCCAACCACTCGCGCATTTTTCTGCAGAAATAAAGAACGTCTGCTGCACCAAGCCACTGGCTTCATGCTCGTTTTTCGCCAGGCTGTAGCCAAAGCGGTGGAGCGGTTGGTAATACGCAGTCACAATATCGTCAAAATTAGGTTCTAGCTTGCTGTCCATGACATGAGGCGTGACGAGGCGAATTGTTCCTAACAAAAAACGCTTCTGCTATTAAAGAATCAACATAGCATCTCCGTAGCTGTAAAATCTATACTTATGGGCAATCGCTTCAGCGTAAAGTTCCTTCAACCAATCAATGCCACCCAATGACCCAGGAGTCAAAAACGCCGAAACTAAGCAGAGCAAGGTCGACTTTGGCAGATGAAAATTGGTAATTAGTGCATCAACTCCATGATATTGCGCCGGCGGATAAATAAAGATGTCCGCCTCTTGTTGCAGATCTCCGCCGGAGCTTAGCGCATGACCGCGGCCATCCCGCAGTCGCAGCAGCGCATCCTCGATCGAACGCACCGATGTTGTGCCAATCGCCACCCGTGGTGCGCGATCATCTCGCTGAAGTTCCGCAAACGCAGCCGCAGGCATCTCGTACCATTCCCGATGGATCTCATGCTGTTCAATCTGATCAACTTGAATCGGGTGAAAAGTACCAATACCGACCCGTAAGGTTAGATCATGAAACTGAGCGCCAGCACCCTGCAACGAATCAATTAATTGCGGCGTAAAATGTAAACCGGCGGTCGGCGCAGCCACCGCCACTCGCTTATCATAATTGGCATAAACAGTCTGGTAGCGATCTGCATCGGCCGCGCTACGGGGATCTTCGTTGCCGCGCTCAATGTAGGGCGGCAAAGGCATAATACCTAAGCGCTCGGATAGATCAGTTACCGATTCATTACGAACTGGAGCGAAGCGCACTCGGTAATTCCCATTTTGACCCGCCTCCAATACTGTGGCCTTATACTCGCCCTCAACGCCAAAGCTCCCCGATTGCAGCGTCTTTTTGCCTGGTTTCAGCAAGCACCACCAAGTTAAGGCATCTTCAGCCGGCTGTAAGAGTAAGCATTCAACCTTACCTCCGCTGGGACGCTGTCCAAACAGACGCGCCTTGAGCACCGCCGCATTGTTACGAAAAAAACGCGTATTAGCAGGTAAAAATTGGCCGATTTGCGCAAAGCGCGTATGAATCACCTGACGCGTCTGCCGGTTAACAACCATTAAGCGTGATGCATCACGCTCGGCCGAAGGCTCTTGAGCAATACACTCAGCAGGCAAGTGATAATCAAATAGAGAACTATCCATAGGCTATTATATCTAGGCAGAAGCGCTGCGGGTAAACTCTTTTTTGCTTTCGTATCGATCAAGACTTCTCCATCTTTCGCCTGCTAGCGTAGTCGCGGCAGATAGCGCTACCAATTTAACTGACCGGAAGAAGAAATGAATAAAGAATGGACGATTGCGGATGCGGAAGCATATTATGGCTTAAATAGCTGGGGACGGGGTAATTTTTCAGTCGATGAAGAAGGTTTCATGCTGGTTCATCCCGCAGGTGACCATCGCAGCGTTCGCATTCACGACATTGTCAAAGAAGCGATCAGCAAAGGGCTTAAGCCGCCCTTAACGATCCGCATCCAAGACTTATTGCGCACCCGTGTCGTCGAGCTCAACCAATTGTTCGCTCAAGCGATTAAAGATGAAGCCTATCAGGGCTGCTACCGCGGTGTATTTCCAATCAAAGTAAATCAACTGCGCGAGGTCGTAGAAGAAATTCGCGATGCCGGACGTGCTTTTAACTATGGGCTCGAATGCGGCAGCAAGCCTGAGCTAATGATCGCTCTGGCCATGCACAAAGACCCAAAGTCTTTAATCATTTGCAACGGCTACAAGGATGATGAATTTATCCGGCTCGCTCTCTTTGGTCGCAGGTTGGGCAAAGAGATTTATCTAGTGGTGGAACAACTGAGTGAGGTACGTCGTATCATCTCTATATCAAAGAAGCTTGGGGTCGACCCGCTGATTGGCTTCCGCGTCAAACTCTCCACCACTGGCGAGGGGAAATGGGCCAGCTCGGCCGGCGAAGATGCCAAGTTTGGTCTAACCAGCCCTGAAATCGTGGATGCCGCCCGCCGCATTAAACGAGCAGGATTAGCACATTGCTTGAAACTAGTACACTTCCATATAGGTTCGCAGGTGCCAAACATTCAGACCATTAAGAAAGCGACCGTCGAAGCCACCCGCTTCTTCTGCGAACTGAGTAAAATGGGCTTTCCAATGACCTTACTCGATGTTGGCGGAGGACTCGGCATCGATTACGACGGCTCGCGTAGTAACTACGAAAGCTCGATGAATTATACAATCCGTGAATATGCGCGTGATGTGGTCTACAACATTAAGAGCGTATGCGCCGATGCGGGCGTGGCCGAACCCGACATCGTAACTGAAAGCGGCAGAGCCATCGTTGCCCCCCACTCAATCCTGATCTCCGAAGTCTGCGATCGTATTTCCAAGACCTCAGTAGCGCCCAAAATCTCCAGCAAGAAAAATCGCCATGCGACATTGCGTGACCTGGAAGCCATTTTAGCCAATCAGCAAGGCTCGTCGCCACTAGAACGCTTCCATGACGCTCAGCAAAAAAAAGAGGAGAGCAATAATCTCTTTAATCTTGGCTACCTGAACCTCAGCCAACGCGCCGAAGCCGATGCGCTTTACTGGAAAATTTGCAAAGAACTCTCTGAACAGGGCAAACAAGCCGCTTACACTCCAGACGAACTCGAGAGTCTGCCACAAATGATGGCGGAGCAGTATGTGTGCAATTTTTCAGTATTCCAATCGCTGATCGATCATTGGGCCTGCGACCAACTGTTTCCAATTGCACCAATCCACCGACTCAATGAGTCGCCTGATGTGGACACCACTTTGGTCGACATTACCTGTGACAGTGAGGGCAAGCTGTCCGAATTCACTGACATCGGTGATGTGCGCCACACTCTGCGCCTACATCAGCTCAACGACAAAGACCCTTACTATTTGGGATTCTTTTTAGTCGGCGCCTACCAAGACATCATGGGTGATTTGCATAACCTGTTTGGCCGGGTCAACGAAGTGCACGTCTTCTTAGAAGACGATGAAGAGGACGGCTTTTACATCGAAGATAGCATTAAGGGCTTCACGGTCAGTGATGTGCTAGGCTTCACACAATATGATGGACACATTTTAACCCGTCGCATGAAGAAGCAGATCGATCAAGCCACCCGCGAAGACATCATCAAACCGCGCGAAGGTACCCGCATCCTAGACGAATACTCTGAATTCCTACGCGGCCACACCTATTTGGCGACCTGATCGCCAGCGCCTAATGAGCGACTACAACAGTTCGCAGCCACAGCCAGTAGCTCCCGAACTGAACGCTAAGCGCTGACACTCAAAATTGAGCGTCAGCGCACTCGAATGTTTAACAGCAATTAATTGGTGCTCAGTTGGCGCAGCAAATTCTGACAACCATCCTCGATCAAGTCCATCACATGCTCAAAGCCACGCTCTCCTCCATAATAAGGGTCAGGCACCTCCGTTTCGCTGTGCGCACTGCAGTAATCGCAAAATAGCTTAATCTTATGATGATAAATACTCTTTCGGTCCAGCGCCCGCGCGCCGGCTAGGTTATCATGATCCATGGCTAGGATTAGGTCGTAATATTCTAAATCAAAGCTCTCCAGTTGCTTGGAGCGACCGATGACCGCTATACCGCGAGCTAGCATCGCCTGCTGCATGCGCTGATCTGGCGCATGACCAACATGAAAACCAATGGTTCCAGCCGACTCAATGTCGAAGCGGTCAGTCAAGCCAGCCTGATCAACTAGAGCCTGAAAAACACAATGAGCCGCAGGCGAACGGCATATATTGCCCATACACAAAAACAGAATACGATGCATAACAGAAATAGGGGTAAATTTCGGGGTTTATGTAGCTCGTTTATAGTTATAAATCTGGTCCAAAACGCGAGCAGAAAAGTCGCCGTCCTAACCACTAACCGCTTGATACTCGCAAGGGAATTGACCTTTCACTTGGATTGATTTTGTTGCTTTCTATGACTTCAGAAAACCTTGGCCCCACCGGCGAAATTTGCTTCAGCCTCCCCTCTCCTTACCAGCCTCATCCTTGCGGCCTACTTCACTTACCACGCTTTATTGCCAAGTGCCACCAACATCTGGCAGGCGAGTTGCCGAAGTCCTATCAAAAAAACTTTTGCCGCGGCTTTGACCGTTTTTTATGCCTCCATTTAGACATCGAGCCGCAGCAAGTACTGCAAGCAGTCGAACAGGCCGGCACAGATGTCGCCTTACTCGATCGCTTACTGCATGAGTTCTTCCCTTCAGACTTGCGCGTGGTTGAATGGAATCGGGAAGTTACTCAAAAAGGCCAAACCGTCGCGGGACGAGAGTTTTTAGCCGAATCACTCACCAATATGGGCACGCCTGAAATGATCGGGAAAATTGATTCTGTAATGGCGATGATGGACTTCGATGAAGGTCGCATCCCAGGATTTTCTGATTCACAGCGACGCGAATGGGAAATCACACAGGCGAAAGTAGCAGCACGCGATTAATGCGCTCCGGCGCAGCAACGTGCTGATGACTAGCCCACAGCCTCTCGTCCCAGCTCACCCAGCCGACTTCGCCTAAACTCCGAATACGACCGAGGACTAAATAACTGGACCAGCCGCGCAACTGGCAGAGGCCATACATAGCCAACAGCAATGGACAACCACAGCGAGCGCAGAACTTGTCGCTGCACCGCAACAGTTTCATCGCACTCGGCCATATTCATCCGCATCAAAATATTCACCTTATCATAAAGGCTTGACTGAGACACAGTGCTCAGCTTTTACTGCATTTTTACTGAGTCGGGCCGTAGCGCAGTCTGGTAGCGCACTTCGCTGGGGGTGAAGGGGTCGCAGGTTCAAATCCTGTCGGCCCGACCATTTTAGCCATCAAATTTAATCATTTGATGGCTTTTTTGTGCCTTCTATTC
>Ga0115008_10002962_pt1 | contig 14073 bp, 14 predicted proteins | sample FraStrMetagenome_FD_87164 | JGI IMG/M metagenome (GOLD analysis project Ga0115008, IMG submission 87164) | Marine eukaryotic phytoplankton communities from Arctic Ocean - Fram Strait ARC3M Metagenome | ecosystem: Environmental > Aquatic > Marine > Oceanic | place: Fram Strait | collected...
ATCATCTAATAACAAATCTAAATATAGATTACAAAGAAAAACTAAAAAAGAGACAAAAAAAAATATAATGCAAAATAAATTTAACATTAATAAAATATAAATAATATCAATTAAAAAATAATTTGATATTATTTGCGTAATTATTGGCGTAATTACTTGTTGGGAATGAAATGATAATCGTGGAATGTTTTTCCGGATATACCTTGTGGATCACATAATGTATATTTCATTATTAATGTTACCACTTCTTTATCCAACCAACATGATTTTGGAGCATCTGGCCATTTTTTACATGCTTCATCCACTCTATTTTTAATTTGACTATTATAAAAGTTTATTGTCTCTTTCTGCTTTTCTTTATTAATTTCTTCTTGTCTTTTTCTATCCTCATATCCTTTTGTTGCTAAATCCATAAAATTTCGGATCTCAGACATTACATGTTGATTTGTACTTTTATGTTGAACAGGTTTTTTGTGTTGAAAATTAGGATTTACATATTCTTTTATAACATTTATATAATTATTGTCCCATAATTTTAATTTTTCTATTGTTTCTTTTTCTGTGTAACTGGTTTGTCTGCGGATCATTGAAATGATTTCACCATCTCTTATCTCACTTTTTGTTTTTATAGATTCGGTCATTGATAGTATAAATTTATAATTTTCTAAACTATATTAAACGATTTTTTTTAATATACTATAACATGGAAAATAACCACGAAACTACAAATGACACTTCAAATAATGATATTGATAATATGGTAAAAGAAGTAACAGTTGTTTTAAGAAATCATTTAATTAACATGGTTAAAAACAATCACGATACGTCCGAAACCTTGGATATTTTAAATAAGCTACCTATTGTTAAGAATTTACAATCTGAAAATTTTAATTTAAAAAAAAAAATAATAGAGCTACAGAGTGAAATTGCTATTTATGAGTGCGATTTGCATGCTTTACAATTAAATAATCCTATAAAGGCACACTTACAATTGGAGGTTTCTGAAATTGAAAATTCAAATAGTATTAAACAAATTACTATTAATAAAAATCCTTTTATAGTTGGATCTGTTAAATCAGAAGAAGATTTTACAAGCTCTCTACAAATATCATCAGTTAAAAATATGGTTGGGATAGAACTAAATACCAATGAGGATTATTTAATGGATAGTGCGCATGGTTGTGATAATTCATCTGATGGCGAATCTGAAGCTGGATTGTCTATATCACACGTTGTTATTAAAAAACAAGTACTGCTTAAACCCGTTGTTAAATGTACATCGACAATTCACGATAAAGACAATGAGGATAATGGAAATAAAACCGTTGTTAACAATTGCGAAGAAGTTGTAGTTGACAAAGAAGAAGCGGTTAAAGGAGATAATAAAGTAGTTAAAGAATCACAAGAAGAAGAAGTAGATGATGAAGAGGAAGTAGAAGAGGAAGTAGATGATGAAGAGGAAGTAGAAGTAGAAGAGGAAGAGGAAGTAGAAGATGAAGATGAAGTAGAAGAAGTAGATGATGAAGAGGAAGTAGATGATGAAGAGGAAGTAGATGATGAAGAGGAAGTAGATGATGAAGAGGAAGTAGATGATGAAGAGGAAGTAGAAGAGGAAGTAGACGATGAAGAGGAAGTAGATGATGAAGAGGAAGTAGATGATGAAGAGGAAGTAGAAGAGGAAGTAGACAATGAAGAGGAAGTAGACAATGAAGAGGAAGTAGATGATGAAGAGGAAGTGGATGATGAAGAGGAAGTAGATGATGAAGAGGAAGTAGAAGAGGAAGTAGATGATGAAGAGGAAGTGGATGATGAAGTAGTAGAAGATATTACTGACGTCTCCGGCGAGGATGAAGACTTGGAAATACGAGCAAAAAAGCTCCAAGATCAAGAAGTAGAGGAAGAAGTTGAATCGGAAGAGGAAGTTGAATCAGAAGAGGAAGTTGAATCAGAAGAGGAAGTTGAATCGGAAGAGGAAGTTGAATCGGAAGAGGAAGTTGAATCGGAAGGGGATGAAGAAGAGGTTGAAGAATGGGAATACAAAGGTAAGAAATATTATATTACTGGTTCTGAAAATGGTTTAATTTTTGAATTTCTCAAGAATGAAGAAATTGGAGATGAAATTGGGTATATTAAAAAAAGCAAAGTCTTTTTTTCGTAATATAGTATAAGATGGTTTTAAATACAATATGTCCTCCAGCATTAATTTATTTGGTTTTTTCATTGACACAAGTCGCGATTGATACTATGCGTGGTATGTATAACTTGGCATTTATTAAAATATGGGTAGCCTTTGTTTTTACAGTGTTATTGAATTATCTTTGTATTACAGGTTTAGGAATTATTTCATGGTTGATTGTATTTATTCCTTTTATTTTAATGACGATTATTGTTTCTATGTTATTACTTATGTTCGGCTTAGATCCTAAAACTGGAACAATTAAAAAACCACAACTAACTAGTCAAGAGGAAAACGCCATTTCCGTCGCAGAAAAATTAACAAAACAATACGATGAATCAAATCAATACGATGAATCAAATCAATACGATGAATCAAATCAATACGATGAATCAAATAATGAAAAATACGAATATCGTCCAACATCCAGTGGTAAAACTAAAATTTCAACGAATGAAAGAAAGGTATTGAATGATATGGTTCGAAAACGAACTAATTTGGCACGTGATCCTTTGCAACAAAAAAAATAATACCCACAATAAATTAAAATAATATTTACATATCATTTTAATTACTATTTAAAATAATAGTATTAAATATAAATAACGATGTTTGTGGACTTTTGTTATTATTTTGTTTCATCTGGATTAGTTGCTTCGGTATTTTTTAGCACATATTATTATTACGATGAAATTGGTGCTAAAAAATTAATTATAAATGCTTCGTGGAAAACCACAATCGCATATTTTCATACCAGATCTTATATAAATAATATTATATATGGTAATTGTGTTTCAAACACAATTACTGCTCCTGACTGTATTGATAAAGTAGAAAAGAAACCACAAAAGACTTTTGTTAGTCATATAATGTTTGATCCAAAAAAAAATACATACTGTCAATTTGACGATTCGGATAGTTTATTAGATAGCGTTTTAATAGATGATATAAAGTCTTCTTTGGTTTTTATACACGAAATTAAAAATGAAAAACATAAATTCAAACGATTTTGTGTAGAAGACCAATCTGATTTAGAGTTTGTTCAAGTGGAAAAACAATTTATTCAAATGGAATTAATAGTAGGCGATATTGAGTTGGATATTCATCCATATTTAAAAGATTATTATTATGAAAAAAATCAGATTTTAGACAAGACATTTTTATTATGGTTATGTAATTATAATTCTTTAGAAGAAGTACCTTTAAAAGAAATCAGAGAAGGTAATTATACTATAAAAATCATAGATAAAAATGTTGAAATGTTTGATTTGAAATCTACAGAAAGTATTTTTTTAATTGGTGATTCCGGATATCAAATTGTACCAAATTGTACCAAATAACACAGAATAACACAGAATAATACAAAATATATAACTGTTATATAAATAGTTTAAAAAAAATTGATCTATGGTATATATAATGAGTGTAAGTCAATCACCCATGGAAAAATCCAAAAGTTTCATAACACATCCCTTATATGATAAATGGACTCTTTGGGCTCATTTACCACATGATACAGACTGGTCCGTAAAAAGTTACAAACCAATTATGACCATGGAAACTTTGGAGGATGGACTTGCCTTAAATAGTGTTTTACCTGAAAAATTAGTTAAAAATTGTATGCTTTTCTTAATGAGAAAGGGAATAACGCCTACTTGGGAAGACCCCAAAAACAGACAGGGTGGATGCTTTTCCTTTAAAGTAAAAAATTCTTCAGTACCTTTGATTTGGAAAAGATTAAGCTTTAGTTTAATGGGGGAAACAATTACAAATGACAACAAGCTATTATCTACAATTACAGGGATAACAATTTCTCCCAAAAAGTCATTTTGTATTATAAAAATCTGGCTTTCAAACTGTAAAACTCAAAATCCAAATTCTTTAACCGAAATACCCGGTTTGGAAATCCAAGGTTGTATTTTCAAAAAACATAAACCAGAATATTAAATATGGAAATTGGTTTAATATATTTTGAAATGTTCATTTATATAGATAAGTACTTATCTATATAAATCTATATATAGATTTATATATAGATTTATATATAGATTTATATAAATTTATACCTGTGAATTGATATATTATTTTGGCGATATTGTGACAAGAAACACATTGTAAAGTATCAAATTATATATAATTATTATATATAATTTGATTATAATATACATTTTTTATTTATAAATTATTATTTAATTATCTATATGATCATTCAACCAATTAACTAAACCAACCAAAATCTTGTTGATGATTTTCATATATATTTGCCGTACTCCTCATAGGCACATAATCCTGTGGAACCGCATTTAAATTACCTTCGGCGTTAATTTCTCCTGGAAATGTTTGAAAAACCCACGTTTGCAATTGTTCCAACTTGCCTTGATTGGTGCGACGTGCTGCTTCTACAGGATCGTATTGGTGTACTAAATGATAATCACCATTTGCTGTTAGGTCATTTAAATTATTAATTATCTGAATATCATTGCCGTTTTTATGTATAAAATTATCATATCTTTCGCCGCCATTTTGAATCTTAGAACGCTTGTTTTTTCTACTTTTTTTGATATTTTTTTTGAATTTTTTTCCTCTATTGTGTTTTTTGATTTTACGAGATTTTCGTTTATTGTATTTTTTCTTGGATCTTCCTTCCGCAAAATTTAGATTGGCTGCTAAATATTCTTCACCACCAGGCAATATCTTCATAAAATCAATTACTTTTTTTTTATTGAATTAACAACTATACTATACTCACTAAATTTACCTCGAAAATCACGATTACCGTCCGGATAATAAGGTTTATTGGGCATATTTTGTGCAAGATCCTCGGGGTTATTGCTATCAATAGAAAAAAGCGAATCACGTCCTACTCCATATAACCCATCAGCTTGTACAATAAAAGGGTTTGTGACTTTTGGACCAACTAACGCCCGTATATCTTTGTATTTAGATCCTCTGCTCCCATAAGTTATTAAAGTGTCTTCAAGTGTTGCTATATTTCCTTCATTTAGAGGTAAATTAGAATTAAATAATTCCAATGTTAATGTTTTAATTTCTGATTGATTTATTACAATTTCGTAATTTTCAAAATTTACAGCCGCCATTTGAGAATTTGCTAAGCAAGCTTGTCATTATATTATAAATAAATATTTATAAACAAATATTATAAACAAATATTATAAAATTTGTTTATAATTTCCAATATATTTTTAATTAGACGGCAAAGGAGCTAAACAAAGCTTAATCTCTCCCAAACTAGCGACGGCATATTTTACAATCAGGGGCAAATCGTTTTCTAAGAACATTTCAATAGATCCGCAGAGATTGGTACATTTAATGAAATAACCCAAATTTTTAAGAGAGAATTCCCCTTGAATAATTTTATTGGATTCGTCATTTTTAACAAATTCCATAATACCGTCTGATTCTGTACGTCTCACCTCACACGTTGCGAAAGGTCCCTTACATTTAAATATTAATTCATTCCCCACCGATTTAATTTCTAATCTTTCTGAAATATTGGATAGATCGCGGATAATTTTTTGGAAATCGGTGGATGGAAGATTAATAATTGAAGAAAACGATACTTCGGGAACATCTAATTCTTCTTCATCTGGTTCAATCAATTTCAGCTTTTGGTTTTTACACTGTTTAATCTCTCCATTTTCAAATTTTAATCCAAGGTAATCAACAATACCATCGCAATATTCGGACTCTTCAATATAAATTGTCAGGGTATCATCGTTATCAATGGAATTAATTAATTTAAACAAGTGAAACATATTTACACCAATGACAATTTTCGGATACTTGCAATAATAATGTTCAAATTTTTTCGCATCCAAAAATAAATAAGCTAAAATCGTATGTGATTTATCCATATTCACAATTCGTATTCCGTCTGGTTGAAAAGTTATATTTGTTTCTAATAATATATCTTTCAAAGCGGTCATTAATGTTCTAAATGGTGCAATTTGAACTGTTTTAATTTCTAGCACATTTGGTCCACTCATATAGGTAAATGAAGACTATAATCTTTAAATGCTTATAAAATATTACACAATCAACGCATTTTATATATATATTAGTTTAATTAGTTAATAATATATTAGTTTAATTAGTTTAATTAGTTTAATAATATATTAGTTTAATTAGTTTAATAATATATTAGTTTAATATATCGGCATCTTTAACATTAATCATCAATAATAAATCAGTGTCTAAACACACCCTTGTAGATTGGAACCGATAACAAATACGAACCTATTATTGGAGAGAAATATTTTTGGAAACCAAATTATTTCAAAATTATTCTCTGAGAATTAAAATATATATTTATAAAAAATAATTATAAAAATATATTTAACCAAGTTTATGGAAGCGACCATGTGGACCACGTGTTTCATGCATAAATATTCCTTTTTTTTTTTTGCTTTTTGCTTTTTTTTTCTTTTTACGTTTAAGTGTTTTGGATTTAACAGGGGTTTTTTTAACAAAGCCAAAAGTTCCTTTTCTGGTAAAATAACCTTTACTAGTCAAACGCTTTAACAACATAGGTCCTTGACGACTCTTTGCTTTGGAGACAATGTGCCCGTGTTTGTTGTATTTTAAATGTGCTTTAGTGAGCCCCCCCGATGTTTTATAGGATGTCCCATGCATAACTTCCGCGCGTGATCCAGTGAGGTGAGCAAATGAATTACCCTTAACATGATACATTCCGTCTTCCGATTTGTGATGTCTCTTAACCATTATGTAATTTAGAGAGAAAAAAAAGTTTTGATATAATAAAATGTTGAATTATCCTAAATATTAATAAATATTTATTTCATAAAGTATTATTTATTTCATAAAGTATAAAATGTTCCAATCAAAGATATAATTATTGATACTTCATAATTATATATTTGAACAAAATATAATAATTGGAAGGAGAGAAAAAGATTTTAATACATAATATTAGTAAAATTTGTTATCTTGTAATAATTCACTTTTGTATACATAATTATGTTTATTCAATAAATTCTTCATATAAAATATTTCACTCTGTTGTTCAATTATTAATTTTCTACAAAATTCTAACAAATAAGAATTATTAGTATGTAATAATAAACGCCGACTCATATCAATGGCAACTTGGTGATGAGGTATCATATGTTCTAAATATTTTTTTTGATCTAATACCATTCCTTCCATCATTTTTGAATGATCATTCGGTTTAAAAAATAATGGATTACATGTTGTTTTTGATAAATTCGGATTATAGAGGTCCAATGAGGTCATTGGGTTTTCTTTTCTCCACATATTATTTGAGACGACGTCGCCTCTATATTTTTTCATTCCTTTCATTTCAAAAATTTCATACGACTGTTTTCTTATAATATCTCTACATAAACTTAATATTGTAACCGATTCCACACGTGGCTGTACTAAACGTGACATATCAATAGCGACTTGGTGGTGGGGTATCATATGTTCTAAATATTCAATATCGCTTAATTTATCATACAGGGGTTTGTAGTATGGTCCTGATGTTTGTCCATATATATTATATAAAAATATTATATATTATATATATATATATCGTTAGCCACGTGCGTTGGATTTATCTTTTCTTTCTACGTTTTTTATTGGTTTTCTTTCCACGTTTTTTATTGATTTTCTTTCTACGTTTTTTATTGGTTTTTTTGCGTTTATTTTTTTTTCTGCGTGTTTTTCTACCTCCTCTATATACCATATCAGCGCCCCATTCAGCATGAGCATTTTTACATTCCTCACACATACAATCATTATCAGATCCATCCTGATGCGATCTCATTTGCTGCTCGAGGTATTCTCGTCGTTCCATATGTAGTTTTATGCGTTCTTGTTCTTGCATCCGCGATTGACATAGGAGCATGTCACTCTCTTGACGTAGTAGCTTCTTCACCATATTGTTTCCAACAGTCTCATCAAATACAATCTCTACATCAATATTCTTGGGTGCTCCATTTTCATCGGTTTGTCCCAAATCACTGATTGTATAACTACCCAATCCTTTTGTTTTTTCTGTTTCGAATTTTTCAATATTTATGTTTATAAATTCCACAATATCAACGAATTTAAAATAATCTTGTGTTGCGAGAACAACAGGACCACCACCCAAATTTAATACTGTAACAACTGTATCAAGTCCTTGTTTATTAATAGTATTTCCAATACCCTCAATCGCCAATAGGAGATATTTTGGTCGCATACCATTTATCTTGGTATTAACGTTTTCCGGTAGAACAGCTCCATCCTTCCATTTAACTTTTTCAAAGACAAATTTTCTATCCGGTATTTCAATAATTCTCTTAAATATTCCTGTAAAATTATATTCATTAAGGCCGTCACCATCCCATCGTATGTGTGTAACTTCTTCATGTTCTGTAAGCCAATCTATGACAGTCTTTACAGCACCCCCTTCCTCCCAGTTAATAACGCGACCACCAGCTCCCACTATATGAATTATGTGTCCACTTTCTTCTTTGGTTTCTTCTGATAAACTCGTCATTATATATAATATATATATAATGTTTTAAGAGCGAGTTTTTTTCTTACGAGTTTCTGTCCTTTCATAATAAATTATTCCAGATATTTTTTTTTATAAATATAAAAATGATATTGAACAAGAATAACACGAAGATTATAATAACGCGAAGATTATAATAACGCGAAGATTATAATAACGCGAAGATTATAATTCCGGTATAAATTATACATTTCACTCTTTTATTATCGTTCGGTGTGATCTATAATTTACACGGTAAGGCATTATATCAAATAAATATTTTTTTCAGATCTCTTTGGTTTCATCGGTGTAAAGTTTCTATACCCGAATAATATTTTTACATGGTCTCCGTTTTTAATTGGTATTTCTCTCTATTTGTGTTAATAAATTAATATTTTAATATAATTTGATTGAAAACGGTATTCAACCAATGTCAATGAATAAATCATAAGAATGTGTTTATAATACATACATCAATTGGTTAAACAAATTGTATTTTTTTGAAATATAAAAAAAATTGAAAAACGATATAAACAAATAATTATATTAAAATAAATAAAACCATGCCATTAAAAAAACAAAAAACCGTGTCATTAAAAAAACAAAAAAACGATTTATCAAGTCAATACCAAAAAAAGACTCAAAAAGAGCATATTAAAGATGCCCCTGATACTTATATTGGTTCTGTCGAAAAAGACGAAGTTGAAAATTGGACTTTAGACGGTGATGAAATGCGCTTCAAAAAGTTTGAATGGATTGCTGGGTTTTACAAATGCTTTGATGAGGCCATTGTAAACTGTCGTGATCATTATATTCGCTTGCAAGGGAAATACAAAAATAAAGAAAAGGGTATTGTACCCGTCTCCTTTATTGATGTTGAAGTTGATGTTGAAACGGGTATTATTTCTCTTACAAATGATGGAAATGGTATTGATGTTGTGAAACACCCCGAACACAAACTTTGGATTCCTGAAATGATTTTTGGACACCTGATGACTTCTACCAACTACAGTAAAACAGAGAAAAAGATTGTAGGTGGTAAGAATGGTTTTGGATTTAAATTGGTACTAATTTATTCTACTTGGGGGAGTGTTGAAACGGTAGATCACATTAGAGGTCTTAAATACACGCAAGAATTCAAAAATAATCTGTCAGAGATTTGTCCGCCAAAAACCAGAAAAAGCAAGTCCAAACCGTATACAAAGGTATCGTTCAAACTTGATTTTGAACGGTTTGGTATTGATAAAATCACCCCTGATTTATTCAGTATGTTGAAAAAACGCACTTACGATATTGGCGCTGTAACAGACAAATCTGTCACAGTTCGTTTCAATAAAAAGGCTGTCCCCTGTAGAACTTTTGAACAATATATTAACTTGTATATCGGAAATAAAACAGAAACCAAGCGAGTCTTTTACCATCACAACGAAAGATGGGAATTTGCGGTTTGCTTAACACCACATGGCGAATTTACACAAGTTTCATTTGTGAATGGCATTAACACGATGAAAGGTGGAAAACATGTTGATTATCTCCTCAATCAAATTGTCAAAAAAACCTCTGATTTTATTGAAAAAAAGAAAAAGATTAAGGTTAAAGCAAGCACCATCAAAGAACAATTGATGCTTTTTGTGAATTGTGTTATTGAAAATCCAGCATTTGATAGTCAAACCAAAGAAACATTGAATACCCCTGTCTCCAAATTTGGATCACGATGTGAAATCCCAGACGGTTTCATCAAATCTGTTATCAAACTTGGTGTCATGGACGCCGCCATCAGTTTAACAGAATTAAAAGACAATAAAGCAGCCAAGAAAACGGATGGTCGAAAAACCAAGAGTATTCGTGGTATTCCAAAGTTGATGGATGCTAATTGGGCTGGAACAATGCGTTCATCTGAATGTATCTTAATTTTGTGCGAAGGAGATTCAGCTAAAGCAGGAATTGTTTCCGGATTATGCAAAGAAGATAGAAATAAATATGGCGTTTTCCCTTTGAAGGGTAAACTCTTGAATGTTTTAGATATTAGTCAATCTAAACTCAATGAAAATTGCGAAATCGCAAATATTAAAAAAATCATGGGTTTGGAAACAAACCAAGAATATAAAAATATGGCAGATATTAAAAAACGCCTTCGCTATGGTAAAGTATTATTTATGACAGACCAAGATCTAGACGGCGCTCATATCAAAGGACTTTGTTTAAACCTATTCCATTCACAGTGGCACGATCTTATTAAAATAGATTCTTTTCTTGGTTTTATGAATACTCCTATTATTAAAGCAACAAAAGGTTCTATGGTAAAGAGCTTTTACTACGAAATAGAATATGAAGATTGGAAAAAAACACATAATGACGGCAAAGGTTGGAAAATTAAATATTATAAAGGTCTTGGCACAAGTTGTGCTAAAGAATTTAAAGAATATTTTAAAAACAAAAAAGAAGTGTGTTTCAAGTGGGCAGGAATAGAGTGTGATAATTCCATGGATAAAGTCTTTAATAAAAAAAGAGCGGATGACAGGAAAACATGGCTCGGCAATTATGACAAACAATCTGTATTAAACCCAAGCACCAATGAAATTTCCTACACCGATTTCGTAGATCGTGAAATGATTCACTTTTCAAAATATGATTGCGAAAGATCTATTCCAAATTTGATGGATGGATTGAAAATCAGTACTCGTAAAATTATGTTTGCCGCTTTTAAAAGAAATCTCGTCAGAGAAATTAAAGTTGCTCAATTCGCAGGTTATGTTTCGGAACATTCTTGCTATCACCACGGTGAGAAATCATTGACAGAAGCAATTATTAACCAAGCCCAAGAGTTTGTGGGATCTAATAATATCTCACTTTTAATGCCAAATGGTCAATTCGGCACAAGACTTAAAGGTGGTAAAGATCATGCGAGTGAAAGATATATCTTTACGATGCTTAATACAACAATTACAAAAAATATATTTATTGACGCGGATAGAAATGTTTTGAATAATCTTGATGACGATGGGACTTCTGTTGAACCAGAATATTATGCGCCAATTATTCCAATGATTCTTGTTAATGGCAGTAAAGGCATTGGAACTGGATTTTCAACAGATATTATGTGTTATAATGTGTCGGATATTATCACTTCTATTAAAAATAAATTAAAAAATAAAACAACATCCACAATCATAAGACCATATTATGAGGGTTTCAATGGTGTAATTGAAAAAATCATGAGTGATAAATATTTGATTAAAGGTTGTTATAAAATAATCGGAACTGATAAGATTGAAGTCACTGAGTTACCACTTGGAACATGGACAGAAGATTACAAGATATTTTTGGAAACTTTAATTGGGGATGCCAAGAAAACAAATAAAAAACAAATTATTAAATCATATACAGATATGTGTACTGACGCAACTATTCATTTTACAATTAATTTAATGAGTGGAACAGTCAATAAATTATTGCCAAAAAAAGAAAATTTCGGATGTAATGGATTGGAAAAGGCACTCCGTCTTTATACTACTAAAAAAACTAGCAACATGCATTTATTTGACGAAAAACAAAAGTTAAAAAAATATAATAAAGTAGAAGATATCGTTGATGCTTATTATCCAGTGAGACTTGAATTATATGGAAAAAGAAAGGCATATTTAATCAAAGAATTACAAAGAATTGTTAAAGTATTGAGCAATAAAGCGAGATTTATTAAAGAACAGTGTGATGATAATTTGGATTTGAGGAAAAAAAAGAAAGATACGGTTATTGAATTATTAAAAACTATGGGATTTGATATTATTGATGAAGACGAAGGTTTTAAATATCTCCGATCCATGACAATTGATAGTGTAGAAGAAGAAAACTACGAAAAACTGATGAAAGAATGTGAAGAAAAATTAAAACAACTTGAAATTTTAAAGAAACGCACAATTGAGAATATGTGGTTGGAAGAGATTTCGGACCTAGAAAAGCAATATATTAAATATAAAAGGGAACGAAATGATAGATTGACAGGTGGTTCAATCAAAAAAATGAAAATTAAAAAAAAGAAAATCCTTAAAAAAGTTAAAAAGTAAATTTATACCGATAATTTAAATTCATACAACATATAATTGTAAATTATTTGACAATTGGAATATATATATATATATATATATATATATATTCATTATAAAATATTTTTAATTGTAATAAAATGACAATTGAAACGCATAAAAGTAATTGAATTTACCAAATATATAATATATTCAAAAAAATTGATTTAATAATAACCCTCTAATTGTATTATATAACAACCATGTCCAGTATTCTCTTTCATAATGACACTAGCACTATTAACCACCTTTGGTTCGAATCTCACAAGCATCTCCTTACGAGTGTTTGTATTAAGCTTGGACAAGTAGATAAAATTGAGGAATTAACCCAGGAATTTCTGGGAACACAGATGAAAATGCCCAAATTAAAGGACCCAAACAAGCCAAAGCGCGCGGGAACCGCATATTTGTTTTATTGTAATGAAAAACGACCAGCTCTCATGTCTGACCTTAAAAAACAGGGAAAGAAGATTAACGTGGGACATCTTCAACAACAACTTGGTAAATCTTGGAAAGCTCTTGCCAAATCGGAATTAAAGGCTTATTTAGAAATGGCTGCCAAAGATTCAGAACGATACAAACAAGAAATGGAAGAATACGCATCTGGAAATTAAAATTAAAAATTAAAAATATATAAATTAAAAATATAATAATTCAAATAAAATTCATTTGAATTATTAACAATATAATTTAAATATTTATTTGTTTTAACTTTTTTGTGACGATGACTTGTCCCAATATGTTTGTCTTTTCAATGTATTTAATTTGAGTAATATCAAAACTTAAATTTTTTATTGAATTGCGTTTAGAGTGTTGTTTAACCAAACAACAAGCTCTTTTCAGAACTTTTCTTGGTATTTTGATATTTTCAGGATTTTCAATAATACAGTGTCCACTCGGGTATTCTGAAATATGTACCCAATAATCATTATCTTCTGCGTCTGTTATTAATTGATCATTTTCGGTTTTATTTTTACCCAAAGACAAATTATAGTTTTCATACTTTTCTATAATCATTTTTTTATGTTTTTTGACAAGAACTATTTACATTAAAAATACTTCAATTTTAAGCTTTTAGAAAAAGCTTTACCAAAATAAGCTTTTAGAAAAAGCTTTACCAAAATAAGCTTTTAGAAAAAGCTTTACCAAAATAAGCTTTTAGAAAAAGCTTTACTAAAATAAGCTTTTAGAAAAAGCTTTACCAAAATAAGCTTTTAGAAAAAGCTTTACCAAAATAAGCTTTTAGAAAAAGCTTTACCAAAATAAGCTTTTAGAAAAAGCTTTACCAAAAT
>Ga0115008_10002964_pt1 | contig 14069 bp, 12 predicted proteins | sample FraStrMetagenome_FD_87164 | JGI IMG/M metagenome (GOLD analysis project Ga0115008, IMG submission 87164) | Marine eukaryotic phytoplankton communities from Arctic Ocean - Fram Strait ARC3M Metagenome | ecosystem: Environmental > Aquatic > Marine > Oceanic | place: Fram Strait | collected...
CACACACACACACACACACACACACACGCACACACACACACACACACACACAACACACAACACACAACACACAACACACAACACACAACACACAACACACAACATACAACACACAACATACAACACACAACACACAACACACAACACACAACATATCATAACAATACTTCGAAGTAAATGATATACTTGTACAATAATTTACTCTATCAAAGATTATAAAGGAACAGAATTTCTGTGAATAACAAATGCGAGAACAGTGCTATTAAAATACGAGTCATATATCCATATATTATAATATATACATAAATAAAGAAGAAGAAGTTACCTCAACCCTTCCTTCCCCTCTCCTCTCACCTCCTCTCCTATCTTGGCTCGTGTAGAATGTCCTTGATATCGAGTCCAAGAGAGGAGTGGATCAATGCCGTTTATGGAAAGGAATTTTATGCTAGCACTTCATACGTTCCTCCCTCGTCTGGTGAAGGTTTGGCTAAATCTGGAAAGTTTACGATATACAATGCTGCAGTTCATCGAACGGGATTTTCCAGTAAGGTAGGCCTGTGTTTAGCTGATGTTAAGTTGGGCCTTTACGTCTCTAAGGTTTACAGGCACAGTGAGGCGGAATATGCTGGGATTATACCTGGAAGTGTTCTTGTGGAAATTAATGGTGCATCTGTGCTTTGTGAAAAGAGTGAGCATGCATTGGAGCATGTCTGGAGGGTTGAGCACTGGTCGGGGAATGTGATGGGTTTGGCAATGCCGACTGTGGAAATGAAATTTATATTTTTTGGGGAAATTTATACGGTTCATTTGTTCTCGAACGACTTTGGAATGGAGTGGGATTCTTCTGGGAGCTTTACAATAGTTATGAGGGCTCCGGATGGAGTGCGGAAAGGGAGTTTGCTCCTATCATTTGATAATTTGAATTTTCGCGACACGCTTACTCCTATGTTTGCGTCGTCAATAGCAAAAGCAGACGCAACAGAATTAAATTTGAGGTTTGGTTTCACTCCGCCGACATCGCGGTTTTCATCGTCGCCAAAAAAGTATAGTTCAATTGCAAACTTGGCATGCGTTAATGTTAACGTCAATGTGTCATCAAACCAAGCGCTCGTCGATAATATCTCCTCGGATGAAAGGGCCAAACAATTGAAACTGGCTGCCCACCTTTACATGAGCAAAAAGTCGAAATATCCGACCAACCAAAGTTTGACTAAAATTGCCTCTTTTCGTTCTCAAGATGATTATTTATTTGATAAGATGAAATGTTTTCAGTTTAACGCATCAAACTATGACATCCAACGTGCACTGCGATTCAACATGTCTTACCATGAAGTGAATTATATTCAAGATCGAATAACACTTATAAGTGATATACAGCGAGTTTCAAGTGCAACAAAGGACAGTTTTGCGATGGCTCTAAACCTAAATCGATCCCAACAAAATAAATCGACCGCATCGAAATTTTGGACTACCATTAATGATCTTAAAGATATTTCGAAAAATCTAAAATCGTGTCATAAAGCAAAGAAGACGGATTATTTGCGAAAAAATATACAACCAATCAAGGAATATCTTTCATTCCCATTTGACCCCTCACTAAAGTTGGCTAAACTTATTGTCAAAGACTGTCATGTACTGCCTTCTGTTCATTCTCCAATTTTGCTAACTTTCGAAACAAACAAACGCTGCCCAACGAATTCTTTTGAAATTAATGTTGAGGTTCTCTCGCTTAAGGCTCCTCCCGGTGTGTACAAAGTTTACGGTATTATAAGAGGTATCAAACTCTCGCTCGATGTATCAACAACTATTCAGGTAAGCATAATTCTCTAAAAATCGGTCAAATGTTGTACCATACTCAATCCGAGTATTTTATAACTAGAGAGGTCACGCTTGGATAGAAAATACGATGACATTCATTGTTCCATCGCGCGCGACATCCCTAGTACTGCAAGTCACAAAAATGAGTGGCTTATTGTATCCTCGACGGACCGAAGATAACGTAGGAAGTTGTTGGATACAATTGAGTTCCTTAGGTGAAATGGGGAAAAAGACGTTTTATGCCCAATTGTGGAAAGACGAATTACAACCTTCTCCAACATCGCAAAGGTGTGAGCTAGAAATTTGCATATCCAAAATATCACGGAGGAGAGAATATCCTTCCTACGAGCGAACTCGTCTTCTGTATAAATATGGTGACGATATCAGACAAGGTGAGTCAAAACATTTTGAGCATTGGGCAGTTTACAAGATACGATTGATCTGACACAAAACGACCATTTAGAGCACTTCTGTTTGTCAATGTTTCAGAAAATGAATTCTATCTTAAAAGGAAATGGTCTGGACATGAATTTAATCGTCTTTCGTTGCATGATGCCTCCTATTGCCTCAAAAATAGAAGGTACGGCAGGTGTAATTGAATGGATCGACGAGTGTATCCCCATTTCAACTCTTTTTGGGAATTCACAAGATAGTAATGTTTCGAGTAATTGGTATTATGCTCGACAAAGCGATAATCCTATTTTAAACCTACTTCGTGATTCAAATTACGATCCGGAGGGTGAGTATATTTGGGATCTTTTAAAATGCTCAAAGATTTCTAATGATTTTATCGTGTTTAGGTCCATATTTCATATCAAAATCTGTATTCGACACATATATTAAATCTTGTGCCGGATACTGCGTCTTGACCTATCTTCTTGGGGTTGGAGATCGTCACTTGGACAATTTACTAGTCCATCCAGGTAAAAAAGATATTGTTAGATCGTTTTTATTTCAAACCTTTTTCTATTTATGAACAATATTTTCGATCTATAGATGGCTATTTTTTTCATTGTGACTTTTCGTTCCTCTTTGGAAGAGATCCCAAAGCTTATATTCCAGTGCGTTTTACGACTGGTATGGCCTTGGCGATGGGGGGAAAAGATAGTGATTACTATTCGAGATTTCTATCACTCGCAGGAGCTGCGTTTTTGACGTTCAGACGACAAGAGGTGAGCTTTTTCATTTTTGTTCTAAATTGAGTTTCTCTCACATATGGATTGTGCATCAAAATCAGAATGTTAGAATGCTGGCCAATTCTATAATGTGTCTTAAAGAGTGTAATTTACCTGACATAAGTGTGTACAATACACCGGAAGAAGCCCTAAGCGGTTTGTTCTCCCGCCTCAAACTGGACCTCGAGTCAGATGACGCAGCATTAAGCTATTTCGAACATGTCATCGAAGATTCGATATCAAATAAACTTTGGATCGCTGTTGATACTATTCATAATCTGGGCAAAATAGTTTAAGGTCTAGCCGGTTGTACTGAATAGGATATAGATTTAAGCTTAAACGACCTTCGTTAAAGTACTCTTTTCTTCGTGATCATGGCTTTTTAAAGGAGATGATGGTAAATTATTTTCTGTTGTTGCGCCGACATCTGTTTGATCGCTGACTATGCTCGCTAAAACGTCTAAAGACACTCCGGACCCTATCGGTAAATTTACTTCTTTTGTACCTATTCCTCCAATAGGTAAATCAATCAACCCAAGAGCTTTGGCGGAAAGCACGTAATAACGCTTCAAGACAGATGTCAATGATGAAGAAGTCTTCATCCCGTCAAAAACCTTTTTTTGATCGGTGGGGATCCGTTGACATAATTGTAAGTGATTGCTCCTAAACTCACGGACGGCCTTCGAAATTTGGCTAATACTAGATGGGTAGCCAATCGCTTCACATTGCATTTCCCCTGCAGAAGCTGCACAATAAATACATCGAATACCAACTTGACCTTTCGCGATCGTCTATAATGATGGATAAGAAAAGCAAATGCGGATCCGAGAAAAGAAACAATTCGTTACATACCTTCTTCTGCTGCGAAAACACATCTCGAACATCTTTTTCAGTCGCTTGGAATACCTCTAAGCTTCGTCTCACGAAGCAGTCCATTTCTGATAGCCAATCTTGATCCTCTGCAATAGCCAATGTCACCCTACCGTCAAAGCCAGGTAACGCGTTCATTTGGTTGTTTGGAATAGTATCAACGTTAAGAGAATTAGCCATGTGATCCTTTTTCGCAACTGCTTTGCTGTCCATACTCAACTTTCCATCAACTGCATCGTCGCCGTGCATTCTTTTCCACATCCGTCTCAAGAAAATTTTTTGGGAACCGCGCGGGTATTTTGCAAGTTGCTGTGGATGGATTTTCTTCAATTCGATGAGATTATTCTTCACTTCATAAGGCGCATGTTTACAACGCATGACGTGCGCGGGAATTTCGCTGAAACTGTTCGAGATTCGATCAACGTTCGACCAAAAAAACTTTCTGCAGTCAGTTTTGTCTTTACAATGCTTACATGCCATACCTGCAAACCCAATCTTAATGTGTTCCCGACTTCCTCCCTTCGCTTTTCGGTCGGATTCAGAAAAATGACAGAGCGTCAGTTGTTGAATTAAGTAGAAAAAATATTCTGTTAAAATCCCTCGATCTTCAGGCAAAAGTAAATTATTGGTCGTATCTAGTGGTTCAATTGGAGGGGGTAGTTGCATTATGGAACGGTGATGATTCATCGTGTTTTGAAGTGGCATCGTTGGAAGTGTATAGTTCGGAACAGTGAGATAATAATTATGTGGGCTCATCATGTTGGCATAATAGTAAGTGTTTCCACTGCATACGCTCAAATGCTGTTCAACAGTCGCCTGATCTGGAGGGTTATCATTATCGTCGTCTTTATTTTCATAAATTGCTCCAGGGGCACGAAATCTGTATAGAGAGAGTCAATTTAAAATCAGAGAGGAGGAAATTTGCATATTGATTGTCACGAATTAAACTTACTTGCATGGAATCATTTGACAGTGTCCTATATGGAACAACACGAATAAGAAAAATTGAACTCTGTCAAAAACTTTATCAAAATACTTACGGCAGGTCCAGCCACCACACGCACGCTTCACAAAAACTTCGTCAATTTTGGTAACGACAGCAGGCGGGTAATACGGAGGCATAGTATTTTGAACCGGATCTCCATTTTCAACTAATCCACGTCTGGAACAAGTCTGTTCATGAAGTGAAGCTTCGTCATAACTGGGGAAAGGCGCTTTGCAGTAATCACAAACCCATGAATGCTTGTTACTATCGTCAGTTGTATCGCGACATTTCTTTAATGGCGGTTGTTCCACGCTTAAACTATCACAACTGAGTTTTTGTTTTTGACTCATCCTGCATCTTTACATTTAATTTACAAATACACCAACATGGTAAAACAGAATATAATTAATTAGATCAACTGTTTCATAGAGAGAGAGAGAGAGAGAGAGAGAGAGATGCTTCCAATCAAATAAAATACAGTATCCCTTTTATTGTCGAAAGAAATCCCTCTTTGAAATACAATACAATGCATTTACAATAATTTACACTTTACACCCGTTGGTATTTTCGGAAAGGGATCATTCCAAGGCAAGACGAACAGACGGACTAACGGACAACAACACACCAAAACGGTATCAAAACGCTTGGCAAACCATGAGCGTGTGTTGCATCCCTAAATTTTTTGTTTGGCACTTACGCGTCTTCATCCATTCAAATTTAAAGGACAGTAATAAATAGGATGTGCATTATGTTTGGATTATAAACAGATGATAAACAGCAATTGATGTATCTTATTAATTAATTGCTATATCCAATGCACTTCCTATCATTGCAACTTGGAGGCTGGTGTACAGAGAAATAGAGAACTACGTGCCATTTAACAGGCAGAAATATAGACAAAAACGTTAGTGATATCTCTAGTGCTTTGCATCAATATCTCTTGCAGAAAGAGAGAAAGAGAAGAATACAACTTACAACATTCAATGTTACACTTTTAAAAATAAATACAAGATGTTATCGTCTCGATTGTGGATTCCAGCTATTGCGAAAGTAAGAAGAGAGGCGTGCGCCCATCAGTCATGGTTAATAGCTATTACATGTATTAATACGTGTATGCCAGGTTCAATCAGAAGAGGTTTTAGTTCAAGATCCTCGTAACCTTTCAGGGTATCAATAAGTCTTCATCTATGCAAAAGACTCCAGGTTTGTTTCTGACTTACCTGATTCCATAATGGGTGACACTCTTCTTCAGGTAATTTATCATGGTTTTAATAATGCAATTAATTTCGAGGTCAACGTTGCAAGGTTGTCGTACATATATGCCATACAACTTTTCTTTAATTTTGAGTCTTGTTCTTTGTGGTTGATCAAAGGTCCAAATTCCTGCTATTACTCCTTCATGTATTTATCAGACCTTCCCGTACATGGTACATGCTCTAACACATAATTCAGATAGATAAAACTGGGATTACACTAGCAGTGAAAATAATATGTCGGAACTCAAAAGAAAGTATCAAAGACTCCAAAGAATGCTCCTAAGTATGCCATTAATTCATAATAATGAGGGAAATGCTACACAACAGGATGATTGTCATGTTGACAAAAAAGATAGATACCATCGACGTTTAGATTTGGTTGAAGAGAAAAGAAAAGGTCTTGAGATGCAAACATCGCATTATTCAGAAATAGTGTCAAAGATTCAAGAAAATCTTAAAGACAAGGAGGAGGAAGCATCCACGCAATCAAATATGTTTAAAGTTCTTATTCTAAATCTTTCCAAAGATCGAGAAAAAAATGAACACGAAGACCTCAAAAAGATTCAAACGAGAGTTGACAAATATTGCAAAGAAATAGATTCTTTTCGACTGAAAGAAATAAATTTGCATAAAACATGTACCAAATTGAAACGTTGTATAAAGCAACATGAGAAGTTGATAGATGGAATAAGTGTGACGGACTTTGACTTGTTGCAGTCACGGCAGACGAAACTGGAAAATAAAATACAAGAACGAAGATCAGAAATAGAAAAGCTTCAATTTAGGCGTGAACGAATAGTACACTCGACTGTTCGCATTAAACAAAAATCGAAAAAATTGATGAATTCAAATAATCATTTGACGCAAGAACTAAATTCTATGAAAACGTTGGACGAAAAGCTGCACCGATCGGTACAGTGCTCACAGAAGAAACTGAGAGAGGTTTGCAAAAATACAAGACAATATAAAGAGCATCAAGATTTTACAGGCAACATACGCTTGTTAGAAGATTTTCGAGAAACTGCGAAAGTTGTAGCCAAGATGAGAGGGGAGTTGGAGAATCTCAAAAGAGATTATTTCCTATTATGTGAGAAACAAAGAAAAGTTTCGAGAGATAACGATAATAGTCCACCTGATTCTTCTATTCATCGTATTGAGAAGATGTTGTTATCGTCCAGCTGATACCTTCGAATATCACTTTCCGGTTTTTGTATTATCCAAAATTCTTCAAAATGGCTTCCATTCATTTTCACAAAATTTAGAATCGTGAAAACAATACTATAATATATTCATCATTAAGCGCGTGTATATTTTTTGATAACGAGTACATACAATATGGAATGTTATTGACTGTGCTAAAGAAGTGGATAATCCAGTTCACGGACAAGTTGACGATGGTGATGTCGACGACACAGGAGTGATTATTGCAAAATAGCCTTCATCTGTCATTGGGAAATATTTTTTTCAACTGTGCAAGTATCAGATTTTAAATCACATAATTTCAAATTTAGAACTCGTCTTCTTCTTTTCTAAAATGAGCTTAAAACAATTTGAGTCTATATTGCTCCACACTTCACAATTTAGAAATATAAACGTATACCCATCTTTATTTATCTCTCTTTCATTGCACTCGTTGTCTCCAACGATAATCTCCGCGCAAGTTCAAAACCTTTCAGTCTTTTGTCGCTGCTACATTCTGGCTTGATAGAGAAGTAAAGTTCACAGATCACAGTCACTTGTTTCTGTACAAATTCCAAGATTCTACGTAAAGGCTATCGACTTCAATGATAAAGTAATAAATAGGAAGATTCTCCCAACAATAGATTCACACTTTATGAAAACACAGTCGAATCTTTGAGGAGAAGTACTAATCGCATTAGGGATTGTCCAAAGTTAATGATAAGTTAATAATAAATAATACGTATTTGTATGCGAACCCCATAATTACATACGTTGCCCTGCTTCAAAATCGAAAATTCTGATCCTCGTACGTCTTTCGTTTTTTCACACCTTCCCTTTTACGTTGCACTCTCTTACTCGCTACTGGCGTAGAGTTCAAACAGGCAACGAAAATCCTTCCTATGGAAGAAACATCAACATCACTCTTTCTTAATTTCTGTGCACGAACTCCTTCCATTCATCATCCTTCATCTTCACCACCGAACATAGAGCAGAAAGAGAGCGAGTGAGAATCACATATTCGATACACTGGAGGCGATGATTTCACGAACAAACTTTTACCTTTGCGTCTTTGCTGTGTGTGCAGTGACGACTACGGCCTTCACTCGTCACCACTCCCGCTTTGGTTACAGCAGCAATAAGGATGATATCAACAGAAGTAGTACGAACACGAGAAGTAGCACTAGCCTTTCCGTTGGGGCGGCAGTGGCAGGAAGTAAGAGTCAAGATAATAGTGCTCCACCTCTCAAATCTCTTCCACCCCGAAAAATCTGTCTTATGGTTGAGCCTACACCCTTTACTCACGTTTCGGGATATTCCAATCGGTTTAAAGAAATGCTTCGGTTTATGTCAAAGGCTGGAGATGAGGTGCAGATTGTGACCACGGATGATACGAAAAATGTGAAGGATTTACCGACGGAAAGCTTTGGTTATCCCATCCATCATACGCAGGGATTTCAGTTTAAACTGTACCAGGATATCTCTCTTACAGTGGATTTACCGGAAATGAAGGGAGCACGTATCCTTGAAACTATGAAACCGGATCTGATTCATGCGACGAGCCCGGGATTTTTGGTTATGGCTGCTGTATTTTATGCTCGCGTCATGCGTATTCCATGTGTGTGCAGCTATCACACACACCTCCCAAATTACGCTCTGAAATATCTTGGATTCATTCCTGGTATTGAAGCATTTGCATGGTGGCTCATTCGCCAGGTCCATACGCGATGTGATTTAACGTTAGTGACTAGTTCGCAAATGAAGGAGGAGCTTGAGGCCAATGGTGTCCCACGTGTTAGTGTATGGAGGAAGGGTATTGATGTGGATCGATTTAATCCGCGATTCAAAGATGCCGAAATGCGTCAGAAGATGACGGATGGAAATCCGGATGATTTTCTTATGGTATACGTTGGAAGATTGGGTGCCGAGAAGCGTTTAAAGGATATCAAGCCGGTATTGGAACGTATGCCAAATACTCGTCTTTGTATCGTCGGAAAGGGGCCACAAATGGAGGAGTTGCAAAAACATTTCAAAGGAACTAATACAATTTTTACTGGACAAATGGGTGGAGATGAGTTGAGTCAGGCATTTGCTTCAGCCGATGCATTTGTGATGCCAAGTGACAGTGAAACGTTGGGATTTGTTGTTTTGGAAGCCATGGCAAGTGGTATTCCCGTTGTAGGTGCTAACGCAGGAGGTATTCCGGATATTATTGACGACGGTGAAAGTTCGTTCTTGGTTCCGGTCGCCGATACTGATGCTTTTGTTGATCGTCTAAACCAGCTTCGTGATAACAATTTCAGGTCACAGATGGCAAAGAATGCTCGTGCGGAGGCAGAACGATGGGGATGGGAGGCCGCAACCTCTGTTCTGAGAAATATTCAATATGAGCAAGCACTTGTCAACTTCCACTCTCGCGCATTTGGTGGATTCGGTCGCAGTAGAACAAAGGGAGCATTTCGACTTCTAGTTTGGAGACTACGAAGAATTTTGGCCAGACTGCGCGTACCCGGATTCAATAATTTGAAGCCGGAAGTGGTGTAAGGGGTGTACGAAAGGTTTGCACAATACAGTTAAAAAGTGTATTGAATGACGATAAGGTGCAGATGGTGTTCAAGTTCGTTCAAAGTTTTGTTGTACAAGTTAATCGTTCATGTGCTTTAGTTTTTTGTAGTTAGGGGGCAGCAGGCACATTATTTAGTCAACTACTGCGTGCGACGACTAGAAAAAGTAGCTAGTTAAGATATAAATGAAGATTCATTGTTTGTTTTCTTAAACTTCCAGTGCATGAACCATTCAAAAAAAGGTATCGTTAGATGTACGGTTACATGGGTGCATTCAGATGTTTATGTGCGTCTCTTTGCGGAAACAAATACCAGTTGGAGAGTGTGACACCGTTACCGAGACGAGTATTGGAAGAAGCTCTGAGGATGAGGAGCGATATCACATCATGACACGAGGCCATTTCACACTTATGTTTACGAACTTTTATACGACACTACTAAATTTTTACTTCGCAATGTTTAACAATAATCCTTCAAAGTTAGTCTACGCTATCGGTTTCGTATCATATTTGATAGTAATACTTCATTTCAGAACAATTTCAACAAAACTTGAAGGTATCAAACTACGAAAATATAATGTTGTAGAGGCTCCAAGTATTTCATGGTCGCCACAGTAGTTGATGACGTCGCCAAGGTTTCATTCAAGGAAGAAGTTTGTGAGGTATAAATGGAAACCCAAAAAATTACTTAAAAGAATTCATTGTAATTGCTTTCAAGACGCTGACGATTTATCTTTTCTTTTCCAATCCGTTCCACATACTTCCTTTCTGCGTTGTATTTACCAAACCATCATTTTTCTCTTCATCTTCCTTAGGTTTCGAAATACTGCGTTCATTTTCTGCCAGCATTCTTATCCCGTCTACATTGCTATAATATGGAAGGTAAACATGAATTGTTCCAAGAACCTTCCATAAATTTAAAGTTGGTATGAGTTTCCATCTTTTATCTTTCACTCAAGCAAATGCCAACGACTTACTAACCCCATGCTAGCAGCAACAGCCGCAACAATCTTTCTTCCATCAATTCTACCAGACATGCTCGCGTAGTTCTTCTTTCCAATTTGTGCATATATCTAGTCCCGATAATAAAATCGAAAGAAGTATAGTACGTCTTCAATGTACTTGAGTTTCGAGATCGACAACTGTTTGATTGCTGTTGCTGACCTCTCGGATGTTCATGCATTCAACTCACAACTCACAACTCACAACACCTTCAAAAAATACAATCGCATGTTTTAATAATAAGTACTCTTGTATTTTAACTATAAGAAGCAATAGCCTACAATAACTGGCTTCTATTCTCGTACGAGTGAGACTCTCTCTAGTAGTTCGAACTTTGAAGTAGCACATTCTTACTACGAACTACGAAAGCACAAGTTCCAAGTTCCTCTGATCGGATCTCGGATGTTCGGATCTTCAAACCTTGCTTGACACTCAAAGAAGTCCCTACTTATTCATCCTCAGTTCGATAACATCGTTTCTCATCGCGATTATGAACAGAAGGCCAAACTCCTGTCAAGCTGAGGAATCGCCAGGGTCATTACCCATCCCTAGGATTCTTCTCTTGGATGGCGGCAGTACATATCTCTTGGAAGAGCTATTGCCCACTCATCCCCAGCATAAAGAACTTTATAATCGGGATTTTTGGTCATCGTCATTGCTGTTCAGCGAGGAGGGGAATAAACTGATTTCGAAAAGCTACGAGGACTTTTTAGAAGCTGGTTGTGACTTGATTTCGACGATTACCTATCAGTGTAATTACGAAAAAGGCGTCGTCGAAGATGAAATAGACCAAGTTCTTCAACGGGGTGTTCGAGTGGCCCGTCAGGCTGCTCACAACTTTCTCAATCATGGCAACGCTGACAGGAGAAAAAGACGGATTTTTGTGGTAGCAACGATTGGATCCTTTGGGGCATCCCTAGCTGATGGTTCAGAATATACAGGTAGGTTTATGTTGAAGGTTTGTATCACCACTCAATAAAACACTGTGTTGTACTGGTTGGTATGGTTGTTGTCTTTTAATCTATCGAATTCCGCGGGAGTCAAACACCGCCAAATGTACAATTATTTTCTGTGTTTGGTGCTATTTGATTTTATGTACAGAAAGACATAATATGTATGTATTGCTCTTTGTATGTAGAATATAGCTGTGTGATTTGATCGGCTGTAATTAGAGTTCAGTTAAAGTTGTGTAGCACTGTACATTGAATTTGGCGTGTCGGTGTCGGTGCTTGACTCCCGGAAAATACGGGGTAGTTCACGAAAAATTAACAAAAACAATCACAATCACTCTTCTCAATTATCTGTATCTCTTCGCTTTTGAATGTTGAAAAGGGAAGTATGGGATCTCTTTGGGGGAGCTTCAAACTTTTCATACGAGAAAGTATTTAAAGCTGAAGAACTCAAATCCAGATTGGATTGCATTTGAAACAATTCCATGCGCACTCGAGTGCTTGTCTATTCTGTCTTTGCTCCGAGAAGACAAGAATGTATCATGTCCAGTGTGGATTTCGTTTGCATGTCGCGATGGGCGTCGTTTGAACGATGATGGATTACTTTCAGATGCTTTGGACCTTATATGGCAAAATGATGTTGATAGCACTTTGGTAGCAGGAGTAGGTGTTAATTGTTGTTCATCTGATAATTTACTTGACCTTGTTAAAGTAATCGTACATCATGAAGTTATCCAATCTTCGTTGATACGTAAAATGGTGTTTTATCCCAATAGAGGCGAAACATGGGATCCTTTAAAGGAATGTTGGCTTCACGAAAGTGGTACCAACTGCAAAACTCTTTCTGCTTCTATTGTTCGAGCTATTGAGTATGTCGATCAAGCAACTAATAGAAAGATATCTATGATCGTTGGCGGATGCTGTAGAACTGACCCGAAATATATTTCATATATACGTGCTTCCTTGAACTCTTCCGGAATAGTTTGATGAATATGCGAAATGCTTGTCTGCATGCTTGCTTGGAACTTTTTGATAGTCATAAAAAAAGACATAAAGAAAGTGTGTGGATTATTTGTCCAAGTCTCGCAAGACAACGTTGCATACAAAATATCGTAAAAATCGCCCAAACATGAACATGATTTTTCATCGATTTGACGCTTACAAATTGAAAGGCCGAAATTACCATGCTTTAGGGTTGTGCCGTAATCGGTTCGATAATTTTTTTGTAGGTGCTAATTAAAGGAGAGTACCCGCAGTTGAACACGTTCTAAAGATCAAGCGCTGTTTACGTACCTTCTACTCTAATAAATTGTTCGAATATAGTGTAAAGCAAAGTCTCTTAATGGTTTGCTTCGAGATCTGCCACCACTGTAAACATATCACGGGTTTAAGAATGCTATATTTCGTAGATAAATGTTTTTTATTCGTTTGTTGTTTACTGTCTCAGCACTAACTACATAACAAATAGGAATGAAGTATCGTAAATGACATACTTTAAATGTGGACGTAACACAAGGTTGACGGCTTCAGCCAAAGGAAAGGAAGAGATGAATTGGTATACAGAGATGCTCTTAGCTCGGGCGAAACACGCGGATAAACAGTACGGCAATGAAACGTTAAATGATGACCGACAAAATCAAAATTTTTTAATAACTAATTACAAAGATCATGTGAAAATTTGATGAAGGTAGTCGTAATGAACTTGATCGTTTTTACAGTTCTACTTCCTTTGCTCATTCGACCCTTGGCCGTTTTTACAATTATATTACCTTTGCTCATTTGACCCTTCTCGTCGTTTAAGAACACTCATCTAATTCATTTAGGAATTCGTACCCATTTTCTGTTGCTAACTGCCATGCAATTGAAAAGGCTTCGAAAAAGGCCGCATTTTGCCCTGTGAATGAGCGAGGTAAGGCGCAACAAAATGAATTCTGTACAATCTTCACCAGACAATTTAATGATAAGGTACAACTAACCTCCTCCACCTCCATTACCACCACCACCTCCTCCTCCTCCACCTCCATTACCACCACCACCTCCTCCTCCTCCACCTCCATTACCACCACCACCTCCTCCTCCATTACCACCACCTCCTCCTCCTCCACCACCTCCATTACCACCACCACCTCCTCCTCCTCCATTACCACCACCACCACCATTACCACCACCACCTCCTCCTCCTCCATTACCACCACCACCTCCTCCTCCATTACCACCACCACCTCCTCCTCCTCCGCCACCACCTCCATTACCACCACCTCCGCCGCCTAA
>Ga0115008_10002965_pt1 | contig 14067 bp, 11 predicted proteins | sample FraStrMetagenome_FD_87164 | JGI IMG/M metagenome (GOLD analysis project Ga0115008, IMG submission 87164) | Marine eukaryotic phytoplankton communities from Arctic Ocean - Fram Strait ARC3M Metagenome | ecosystem: Environmental > Aquatic > Marine > Oceanic | place: Fram Strait | collected...
TTCGTAGTAGTGTTACCCTCCTATTACTACTACTACTACTACTACACGATTTTGAAAGTCAGTAGTAAATACGGTAGTATATTACTACAGTAGTACGTGTAGTGTAGTAGTAGTACGTTTACTGTATCGTGTAGTGTGCCTTAAGCAAAATACCTTCGTTCGATGTGCGTGTATCGAAAACGACAAGAGGGGAAGTTCGGATTTTGAATTTTGAAACGTGCGTATCTTTTGTAAGTTCGTGTGTTCGGGGTCGGTTACAACGGGTTTTACTGTACCGGTTAATTGATTTTAGTTCAAACAAAGTTGATATCCGTTACAAAAGGGTCGATGTTAACAAAGTACAAAATATCGTACCGATAGCTGTACCGATACCGATACCCGATACAGGATACAGGTGAAAAATAACAGATGATCAAAAGAGAGTGCATGCAAGAAATCCTTCCTGGACATATTGCAACCATTTCCATCTTCCGTGATTTCAAAAGAAGTCTTCGCATAAATCTGTTAAGTTATGTATGGTAATTTGCTTGGGTGTCGGGGAGGGTCATTTGGGTGCTTACTGAGAAAGAGGGTATTTAGTACGTCTTTTGTGCGTGCCAATCCAGAATATAGAATTTACGGTGAAACTTGTCTCCTCTCGTTCAAGGCTCTCGTACCTACTTTCAAAGGCGTTGGTCAATCAAATAAGTTAGTTGTCAATAAACCTGGCCGAATGCTTCTTGAATTTGTACCAAGGCTGAGTGGAAACAATTACGGGTTTTCATATAGTGATAGACAAGCCATTGCATTATCACCAGAGGAGTTGGGACTAGTATTGAGCCAAATACCAAAGAATTTAAGTGTTCGAATATTTCGTGACGGTTCATCTAGATCATATAATAGCGGAGGTTATTCAAGTGGAGGGCAAGGTACTTTTGACAAAATTCTGACTATTTCACCATCATCCACTGGATCTGGTTCAGTTTCATTTGGTTTAACACCAATTGATGAGCACGGAAGAAGTATTGAAGATAATCAGCACGGGATTCCTCCTCCGATGGAAGTAGAAGTTCAAGCAGGAGAGTATGAAATTGTAAAGTCGATTTGTAACAGCTCTCTAACTTCTTTAAATGGTTTTGATGCTTTATTGAAGTGTGAAATGGATTACGCTTTGCAACAGGCCAGGGACGATGAATCACCTAACATGCAGCCGTTTGATAATCGTCCTATCATGAAATAGCCTTGCCATTTAGAATCGTTTATTGCAAGGCAGACGATATGTTGCACCGATACATAACTGTAACATTTAAATGAAATTAATAATATATCACAGAATTGACTTCATTTATTTAGCTGTTTGATTGTGATAAACCCTAATGATCTGAGAATATCAGTGACGAAGGGGGGGATGTTGATGTGGCTATGAATCTTTTGCGTGCAATCGACGAGTACTAATGTTTTCACTCATTGGTTTAATCCTCCATCGAAAATTGAATTTTCTCTCTAAAAAAGTGTATACCGGTATGTATACATTGATTTGAGTTTGTTCCATATTCTCCTCATAGAATATCGACTGCAATTACACTAACTGTGTTGCGATGTATATGTGAATTATTTTCAAATCTGCTTTGTGTTGAGAACTATTACTTGAAACGTCCATTAATCGCAATCTTCATCAGCAAATGGATCGCAAGAGGAGTTTTAGCAGTTACCATAATATCGGAATTTAAAATATGCATAATCATTTTCCCTGTTATTTAAGAAGGAGTTTCCATTTTTCGAGTAAAACCCCGGGAATTTGCAGCAAAGGTTTTCTTAAAAGCCGCGTTGTTTGTTACGTCTCACAAGTTGTATCCGAAGGATAATGAAATCACTTTGAATTCTAATTGCCATACAGCTCAAAGCCACTAAGAATCTCTTTCTGAGTATAGTATATGCATCTGAAATATTCTACCTTCGAATTTCTATCACGTATATGCGTAAGTTACACAAATTATGCTATCTCCTTTCACACAAATACGTTAGGATATAAGCAAAACATACAAATTTGAGTCTCTGCCCGATACAAGCTTCCATCAATAAAATAACGGCACGATTTCACGCCCAAGTTTTGGGACATGCAGCTACAGTCTTTCGTCCACACGCCGGTCTTCAAACAATGACACGCATTTTGGGTTGCACCCCTAGTTGTACAAATCGACATAGCTACCGATTATTGTCTCTCTGTTCTAAAAAGGCTTAACAAATCGAACAATAAAATAAACTGACAAAGAATCCCAAGAAATTATCATTCCACGTTGAATGCCTTCAAATTGTTCAAAAATGACAGTATGAAACTCTTTGAAGAAACATCCATTTGTAAAAACTAAAAACACATGGCTTGAAGATGCTTGTAAATTACTTTCAAAGTATCGAGGAAATTTAAAGATTATCTTTTAACACCGGTAGGTATGGCCTTGTACACCAAGCGACCGAAACCATAATGCGTCATATCGCAGCAAGTTAAGGATCACTATCTAGCTGAACATTTCGTCGAATATTTTGAGAAACGATTTCACATCGGTTGTTTGTTGGTTGTGATGTATGAGGTACGAAAGCCGGTGCCGGTATGTGGCTTTTTTTCATCATCAATCCGGTGCCCAAATTTCGAACGGGGAGATCCTTTTCTGATAAATATCATTGCATGTGCGAAGTTCCCCAACCAAATAGCCCGATGTTACACAGTACACAGGACACAGGGTTCATTTTATACACACGATCGGGAACTTCCAAGATTAGCTAAGCGGGACAGGATAGGATAGAATCTTTCCTAAAGCGGGACAGAATTATTCATCTCTCGCGACTCGCGAGATAAAGAAGATACTTGATGTGCACATAATCTTACAAACTTGAAGAAGTGAAGACAACGAAAAACAGACGAAATATTATCACAAATACAAACTAAACATTAAAATGGGACTATTCGGAGGCAAACCATTTCCAGCTCCTTGTGTTATGGGAGAAGAAAGCATTATGAGCAAGAAAGGTTAGTTGCAATCGAATTCGCATTACCTTTTAATCAAAAACCTGTCGGTGAAGGCTAACGTTTTTCCTTTTTCTCGTGGATTTTAGAACACGGAACAAGCAAAACCCCAGTGCAAAGCAACTTGAAGTGGGGCTGCGACTTTGAAACAGCAGATAGAATCTGCAACTTTAACAGGCATTATGCCGAACATGCAGGCTATTGGGAGGGCAAGCGTTCCCCAGCCACCTTTTTGAAAGAGGAGGGTGAAGCTTCTGGAGAAATTACATTCTATGATTCAAATACTGGTAAACCTCTATTTTTTGCCCCAAAAGGAAGAACGTTCGCTGAATTTGTAGCCGAGAGTCGTGCACATGGTTGGCCATCCTTTCGAGATCAGGAAGTTGTGTGGGAGAACGTGAGATGTCTAAAGAATGGCGAGGCTGTCAGTGTGGATGGCACCCACCTCGGGCACAATTTGCCTGACTCCAAAGGGAGTAGGTATTGCATTAATTTAGTTTGTGTTGCTGGCCGTCCTGATGGAACTCCGGCGAAAATACCTTAAGTGGGCAGATGACTGTAAAGATGGGATATAGCGTGAACGTTTCCGTCGCAATATCTCTTTTTCGCACATATTCTAGAAGTCTATAGATAAGAGTTAATTAATCGTACATGTGCATTTGAACACGGATTGCTTAATTTCTTTTTAAATATCTTTTCACAATATCTAGTATCATGACTGAGTTGGATTAAATGGAAAATATTTTTGATTGTAGACTTCGCCCTGTGAACGACGGCATAAAACTGTATTGATGTCTTTGTTAAAGATGTCTCTAATGTTGAATGTCATTGATGGAAGCGTCTCTGCATAAAGTCAGCATTTGTATCGTAGATTTCGGATTTCGAAGGAAAAATTGCGCATCGGTGTCACAAGTGGTTACATCTGTCAAAATAATTCGGAAGTAGTCGTACAAATTTAGGTACTCAAAAGAATATTTACCATGGAATAATAGTATGTCGATCGGTGTCACCAGGAGTCGCTTCTTTCAAAAATAATCCTGGGTGAGTTAATGACTTTAAGGCCCTCACAAGAATATTCATTATTGGATAGAGGTATCCGTAAGCTTTGGTTCTGTAACAAAAACAAAGATGATGCTTATCAAGAATACAATTCTTGGATAGTTCGAACAATTAACAGTCTCAATCGTACTCGTGCAAGTCAGCAATTGGAGAAGGACACACAAGACTTACTTCAGTCAACAAATATGCCATTCAAGCTTTAATTTGGGATCATGAGGCTTTATGATTATTAGCTGGTAGTCTTTATGTCTTCCTCAAAACAATGACGTGAGATCCTTACAAGCGCCCATCGTCGAGGACGAAAAGTTGCCGGTTCCGCATCTATATTCGATGGAAAACTTGAAAGAAACATTTATTTCATTTGCGTCTATAAGGCATTCTTTGCACTTTTAAAGGATTCATATGCGGACATTTCTTTTGCCTAGGCAGTATTGTGTTAAACTTTCTCACTCAACTCAAGGAGCCATGCCCCACGGTAGTTTATCAGGTCGCGTATTCCTCTTTATCACTGTCTTCGATTACGGGTTAAAACCGAAAGAGAGAGAGAAAAAAAAATTTGGACCCTAAGTAACCTTTTCTTGAGTTGGATGCTTGTACTAATCGCAAGTCATCTTCTAATTGTAGCCGACTAACTCCTTGTTAATCAGGAAAACCAATTATTACGATTCGCACTTCATCTAATTTCCCTATGAAGTACTTATTTCTTCGTATTCTCACCATTAGCCTTGTAGCTCAAATAAGTATTCCATCCTAGTCCGATCATGTTTGAGAAAAGGACCTGATACTTTGGAGCAACGAGACCAAAATTTGCTATCTGTGCGGGAATCCAAACGAACCAATTCGTCTTCACTGTATCGAATAAGTCTACTTCAAGCTTGTTCTTGATTTTTTGTGAACTCGTTTTATTCCCATTTTCGATAACAATCATGGAACTCATAAAAGTTGCTATAAAAACTGGTGCCATCAAAAACTGGTCCAAGGTAGTACGCTTAATGATCGATGTTATATTTCTCCCAGTTACGTATACATTCAACGCGCCATACCAAAAATGAAGGACTCCACCTGACAAATGTTCCCATTCAAATAAATAATACGATAAAAAAATGTGACAATCCCTCCTGAAACTTACCAATCAAAAAAGTCCCAAGAAAAGTAAACCGACACGTTCTATTGACGTCAAACCAATGTTGAAATGATGACGGGACATTGGAATTGCTATTCCTTTTATGAAGAATATATTGACACAACGCATCTCCTGACCCAGCAATAATACCCGACGTTATACATTTTGTGACAAGAGGGCGAGATTCCAATTGACGCTCATACCAACGCCTTGGACCTACCGAAGTTGATAGCCTCCTTCCACCGAAACCATTCTCAACTAATGATCGTGAGTTAGGTCTTATGTACTTTATGCACCTGGGTGTACATCTTGGATAATAATTAAATATCATTATTCACTAATATGATCAATCTCTAACAATATATATTATATAAAACACTTTAAAGTACTTCGAGGTAATTTTTATGGAAAAAGATGTTGTGGCGTGAGTATCGATGACATGTCCATCCGTTTTATGCAGCACTTTGTGCAAACTTATGCACACGCACACACGCCGACAGACTGTGCCTACAATGTGAAATGTGAAAACAGCAAAGTACATGTATTAATACATACTACACTACACTGCACATCTAAAGCATATATACGTAGAGAGAAAGAAAAACAAGACTACGATATACGGATCAAGATGCCCACGTTATCACAACTAATCGCTAAGTCAACCGATGGCGAAGAGCCTGAATCTAAACCTTCACCAACCACAAAGCGCAAGAAAGTAGATTCACAGAATTTAAGTGAATGTTGTGTCGATGACGAGGAATACTCATCCATCGTCAAAATGGCTGTACAACGTGATGAGTCCGGTGATGGTCCATTACCAATAGTAACAAAGGAATTACAAGATGAAATTGATAAATTACGAGTTCAAAAAGAAACACTGCAAGTTGAATGGAAACAGATGATGAGTGATACTGATCTTCCAGCTTACAAGAATCAGTTAAATATTGAGAGTATCGCACATTCTATCAATAACGTGATGAATTTGGTGCGAGAGAAAGAAAACCATATAGCTTCTCTCCAGAAAGATTTGAAACGTGTCGTTGAATCGAAGAAGAAAGCTACCCTTTCATTTGATTGTTGGAAGACTAGAGATCCGTTGAAGGCATCGAAGTGGATGATAGTAATATCGGCAGCTGACGCTTTGCTTCAGAACTACAACAAACAGCTACAACATCAAAAGCTACAAGATTTTTCAGCGGATGATAATGACAACGAAGTTACTGGAAAAGTCAATGCAAGTGATGATGTGAATGATGATCTGGACAATGATGCCAATCCTTTTGAAGGTGGAGAAAAGCACGAATCCAAATGCATGTTTAAGAAACGTAAATACAACAAGAAGCCGGGAGCAGTCGATCCATTAGAGATTAAGAGACAATTTGTTTTCTATCTTAATGGTGGTGTAGGAGGAAAGAGGGCAAAGTTATTTGATCATGGCTTTGAGTTCAAGAATGGACTGGTTAAATGTACGCTGTGCAATAAATTCGTTACCCAGCCAAGAACAATGCACAAGCATATAGAATCACAAACGCATCGATACATGATGGCTTTGAAGGCTGAAGAAAGTAATAGTATAGAAAAGCGGTCATTACACAATAATAATTCAGGTGATGTAGATGGAAGTCTTATAAATGACGAGATGCAGTATAGAAGTGGGGAATTGCTTGCTGCAGCATTTGGCAACAGTCCAGTAGTTGGAAAAGTCAATGCAGGTGATGATATGAATGATGATATGGAAAAAGGTTCCAATCGTTTTCAAGCTGGAGAAAAACAGCAATACAAATGCACGAAGATGAAACGTAAATACAACAAGAATCCGGGAGCAGTCGATCCATATGAGCAGAAAAGGCAATTCAATTTCTATCTTAATGGTGGTGTAGGAGGAAAGAGGGCAAAGTTATTTGATCATGGTTTCGAATGCAAAAATGGACTGGTTAAATGTACGCTGTGCAACAAATTCGTTACCCAGCCAAGAACAATGCACAAACATATAGAATCACAAATGCATCGATGCATGGTGGTTGAGAAGGCCGCAGAAGCTACTCGTGTAGAAAAGCGATCATTCCTCCAATTGTAATACAGGTGATGGAGGTTTAAGTCTTATAAATGACGAGCTTCAATACAAGAGAAGGCTATTGTTTGCTGCAGCGCGAAGGAAAATTTCAATAGCGTCTTACAATTGACGAGATTCAATTCAGGAATGGGACATTGTTTGCTGCGATACTCGGTAACAATATAGTAGCTTCGGAGTTCGAGATGACAACCTTGTCCCTTTTCATGTACTCGTGCGCAATGGAATACTTTCCCTTACTTTCATATTCCCTTTACTCTTTGAATTCAACAAATAATTACGTGTTTTGAATCGATTTGTTGAAGATTTCCTAAGTATTGAAAGTATGTACATACCGATTCGACTTAAATATTAACTGCTAATGTTTATACTGACAAGTTTAAGGAAAAATGTGAAATTAATAAATTATTGTCGTAATTATTACGATTACAGCTTTTACTGCACACTGTAAAATAATGTTAAAATATATACCATCATGAAAACAATTCTCATATATATGTTTGATCATATTGTTCTCATGAGATGAACGAACGAATGATCAAAACATAAAGTACTTTTGTGCTAACGGCAGCACATCCAAAGGAACGCAAGTTAAAAGTTCACCATCCGCGGTAACTTGAAAGGTTTCAGGATCCACTCTAATCTCAGGCATTGCATTGTTTAGCTTCATGTCTTTCTTCGAAACTGTTCGGCAATTTTGAACTGGATATATGTTTTTCGAAAGCCCATATTTTTGAACGACACCCTTAGTTACAGAAGATTTTGATACGAAGATATAACTGTGTGATGCAGCAGCTAGCGCAGACACGCCTACAAACTGTGGTCGCATATAAACTGGTTCAGTGGTGGGAATTGACGCATTAGGGTCGCCCATTTGAGCCCAAGCAATTTGCCCACTTTTCATTACAAGCTTAGGTTTCGCTCCGAAATGGGATGGACTCCAAAGGACCAAATCGGCAACTTTACCCACTTCAATGCTACCCAAGATATCACCAAATCCATGTGCAATGCACGGATTGATTGTATATTTAGCAATGTATCGTTTGACCCGCTCATTGTCAACAAGACCAAGAGCGCCGTCTAAATCAAGACGAAAAGCTTTGGCTTGATCTTCTTGGCTTTGCCCACGCTGCAACTTCATTTTGTGCGCAGTCTGCCAGGTTCGTGTGATAACTTCCCCAATGCGACCCATAGCTTGGGAATCGCTTGAAATAATTGAAATTGCTCCAACATCATGCAGAATATCTTCTGCAGCGATTGTCTCTCCACGGATTCGAGACTCAGCAAAAGCAACATCTTCTTTTAGCGATTTACTCAAATGGTGACAGACCATTAACATATCGAGATGTTCGTCTATTGTATTCTTTGTGTAAGGCCTAGTTGGATTCGTGCTGTGACCAAGAAAAAGATACGTTGTGAGACAAGCTCTTTTTTGCCAACTTCAATCCTAATAACACAAAAATCAACATACCTACTTGGAATAACATTTGGAGCACCACATACTTGAATGATATCAGGGGCATGACCACCCCCAGCTCCCTCGCTGTGATATGTATGAATTGTTCTCCCCTTCATAGCATTTAGACTTCCTTCACAACATGTACTCTCATTCAGAGTATCTGTGTGAATTGTTACTTGAATGTCATTGACTTCTGCAACAGATAAGCACATATCAATTGTTGCTGGAGTGGTTCCCCAATCTTCGTGTAGTTTCAATCCGCAAGCTCCTGCATCAACAGCATCTTGAAGTCCTTCAGGTTTCGATGAATTGCCTTTTCCAGTGAAACCAAAGTTCAAAGGATAACCATCAGTTGCTTGCATCATCATCTTGATATGAGCTGGACTTGGCGTACATGTCGTTGCGCAGGTTCCTGTAGCAGGTCCTGTTCCACCTCCTAACATCGTTGTCAAACCAGAAGCTATTGCTTCTTCTGCTTGTTGCGGGCAAATGAAGTGGATATGAGTGTCGGCCCCACCTGCTGTCAAAATAGAGCCTTCACCGGCAACTACTTCAGTGTTCACGCCAATAATTAAATTTGGGCTAACCCCATCTTGCGTATCAGGATTTCCAGCTTTGCCCATTCCAACTATCTTTCCATCTTTAACTCCAACGTCGGCCTTGTATATTCCGGTATAATCAATAACCAACGCATTGGTGACTATTAAATCAAGTGTTTGGCTAGAATCAAGCCCACTTGCTTGTCCCATACCATCTCGAATGACTTGAAGAAGAAAATGTTAGCTTCGGCGATAATAAAATAAGACTTTCATATACAATCTTTTCATACCTTTACCTCCACCAAACTTAACTTCATTTCCGTAGCCGAAACCTTCACTTCCTGCACATAAATCGGCTTCAACTTCAACCACGAGTGCTGTATCCCCAAGGCGAAGCCTATCTCCTTTTGTTAGTCCGAATGTTTTTGCGTAGGTCATACGGTCCATAACGCAAGCTTCGGATGGTTGCACATTGCTTTCAGGAACATTGCAAAATCCTAGCGATGATATGCGGTCTAGCACCTCCTGTGGTGGATTTCCCACCTCTGTGACTTGACCGTTCACTAGGTTGTTTCCACCACGAATAATTTTTGAGCCTCCTATTTCAACTAAAGAAACAGTCTTGCTCTCGCCAGGCTCAAAACGTATTGCAGTACCTGAACAAATATTGAGCCTACGACCATAAGCGATTCTGCGATCAAATTGAAGAAATTGATTGCATTCAATGAAGTGATAATGGCTTCCAACCTGGATGGGTCGATCGCAAGTGTTTGTTACAGAAAGCAACACTGGTGTCTTGGAACGGTTTAACATAATGCCGGAAGCTTGAGGAGGAACCCAGATATGACCTGGAGAAAATTTATTCAAAGGATTACTATCCTTGATGTAAGTGAACTTATCCGGTGCAGGAATTGGCAAAAAGGATCCATACAATGCCTCCTCTAAATCACCATCGTCAAGAGTAATTGGGGTAGGCACAGTAACTAACTTTGTTCCGTCCGGAAACGTACACTCCACCTGAACTTCATGAATGAGACTTGCCACACCCGGCATCACATTATTCAAACCGATCAATCTTCTACAGGAATCCATCAGCTCTGCCACCGAGGACCCATCGCGTGCCTTTTCCATCACAACGTGTGCAATCAACGCTGTTGCCTCAGGTTGGGATAGACGGCATCCTCGAGCAAGTCGACGCTGTGCCAATAAACCAGCCTGGCTCAAAATTGTTAAATGATCAATCTCTCGCGGGCATAACTGCATCTTCAAATCTTATTTCCTCTTCATAAAAATTGAATTGGATTCGTGTAGGCTTCAAAGCAATTGAATGGCAATTCTCAAATGTCCGCGACTTCTTACGGTTGATTGCCTTTGTTATTAAATGATTTTAGATTTCGCCAAAGAAATTTTTGTTCTGATAACAAAATTTTGATCCAATATGATGATTTCGCTGAAAAAGACGCATTCTAGAAATATCTGTCACATGTCACATGTCACAGGAAGTCACACAGACGAACTTTAAAGTGTCATTGATAATTGAAGAGTGGCACATTATCATTTACAAAAACGTTAGTGCTTTGGCTAAAATCATAAGTCCCGCCACTCGCATTTTCATGTTGAACACGTCACACTAGTCTGAGATGCAAACGACGAGAAAGGCCACCGATATGCAATCTACCAACCTCGTCATGTAAAACTCAGCATCAAATGCAAGCAAATACGTGTTTGCGTTTGTTCTTTGTCACTTCTTCACGTCGTAGAAGAGAGTGATTCTTTGTTCCTTCAGGTAGATTCCTCGAATATTAGTATCACATAAACCTTGTCTGCGATCGCCGTTGGTTGTTGAATCGTAAGTTTTGGGATTTAATGTGATGTAGATAATGTGGTTGTTGAGGGGTTCGTGAATGATGAGGGATTATTTGATGCTTGAAAAGATTGTTCTTGTTTCTATTGGATATCTTTGGACTCTCTTTTTCTATGTCTGAATTCAACTTAAGAGATTGGCGCTTGTGGAATAATACTCTAATTCTTCCTTGAACTATTTGGTGTATTTATCAAACAGGTTTTGAAAGTGTACAGTAGTTTGAATTGAAATCTTGAGATAATGTGTCAGGATACTACCAAGCGAGCGGATACTGTCCGTATGACTAAAAAGGTCTCTCTCTCGAAAGTAGCTGCTGCAGAAGCCGATGCGCGTATTGCTGCAAGGGAAGCGAAGAAGTCTGGAGCGAAAGCAAAGGCCATCAAACATTCTTTGGAGCGTGAATGGTATATGGATTATTTGGCCTTTTTTGCGCCTTTGCTTCTTTGCAGGGTGACCAATGTGTTACCTGTCTTCATAACTGGCTTTGGTCGCATTATTGCAACCCGCGCGTTCATGAGTCTTCACTACATTTTTATTGACAAAGATAACTACAAGATGAAGTTGAATCAAAGACAGTTACGAAGGGAGAAGGGTGACTACACTATTGGAACTGTGCTTCATATGTGGATTCAGGTGATACTTCAGATTATCTTTCCAAGTATGTTTTTCACACCAAATGATCAGATTGTGGCGTGCGCCAAAAATACTCTTATTTCACATGTTCTGCTTGTCGAGCCGCTCTACTACGCAGTACACCTATGGCTTCATGTACCCAATATAATGAGATTGATGCATAGTTTCCACCATATGTCGGTGAAAACTCTTCCATCTACGAGTCTTGTGCAGGACTTCAAAGAGCACTTTATTTACGTGGCGACTTTCGGGCCTGCATTCTTTGCCCCGTTTCTCTTGACGGGTCAAAATCACTGGACAGTTATTTGCGCCTACTTGATTCTTTTCGACATTGTTAACGCTTTTGGACATACAAACATATCTTTGAATGGATGGCTTTTCAACAGTAAATACTCCCCCATGCGATATTTGTTCTATACTCCGGAATTTCACCTTGGCCATCACAAGTACTACAGAGCAAATTATGGTTTGTTCATGCCTGTATGGGACTTTTTATTTGGAACTTACAAAGAGTACAAGATTCCCTCTCCGGAAAAGTTGGGATTGCTCCCGGAGAATCAGCAAGATTTTGTGTTTGTTGGACATTGTGGAGGGCTTGGTCATCTTCTTACTTGTCCTGAATGGTCGGTTTACAATGTCTATGACCGATACGCTCAGTTTTTACCGTTCGAGTTAGAGTTCTTGATTGTGGACTTGGCAGGTTTTCTTTGTCGCCTCTTCATTTCGAGTTACAGAGTTTCACGCTATTGTATTGACAAGAAATTAATCGGGAGAATTATATGTGTTGTCAGGACACCTATGGATTACTTCAAAAAGAGCCGTTTCTCGTCTGTAAACAAAGATATTGTGGACCTTATTGAACGGGAATACAAATTGTCTGGAACTCGTTACTTCGGGCTAGGTAACATGAATAAGAACAAGCAGTTGAATGACGGCGGGAATGAAATCGTTCGCCTCGTTCAAAATCATGAATTCCTGAAAGACAAAAAGATTCGTATATGGACTGGCGATACACTTACTGCGGCCTCTGTTTACAACCAGATAATTGATATTCCAAACCTCAAGGAAATTTTCTTTGTTGGTGGAAACGGAAAGATTGGGCAGGCAGTTATTGAGCTTCTAGTTAGAAAAGGAATCAAAGTAACAATCTATTCTCGCTACGAGGCTGTATCAAACCCTCTTGTTTCCTATTCAATGGATCTTCATGATATGGCAAAGTTTGAACACGTTGTAATTGGTAAGCTTCTACACCCAAAGATTTACAAGAAGGCTGTGAAAATAATTCAGCAAAACAAATCTGAGTTCAGGACTCGCTTTTTACTCGACTATACTGTTCCCTTTATGCCAATGAACTTGGGAAAGAATGTACAACACATTCAGATAGCGGTTCTAAACGTTGGAAGCAAATCATGCTCAAGTGATCCATTGCTTGAAGGCCATTTTGATATATGCATGGGACACGATCAAAATGAAATTTATCCGTGTCATGCAGGTTGCATTTTAAACTCCTTAGAAAAACGTGAGACGAACGAGACTGGAGAAATAGATGCTGACGAAGTCATTCGTATGTGGAAGGTTGCTACTAAAATGGGATTACGAAATAAAACATCACCTGTAGCTGAGTGGATCAAAAATTAGAATATCTAAATGCTTTGGGGTGAAGGCTTTTAGGCATTGGGAAGGAGTAAGAGGGTCACGTCAAGACTATAATTTTGACCTAGCACAAATGTATACTATAGCGACGAAAGTATTAATGCACTTTTTCTAATCTTTTCTGAAGTCCGAATAAGAGCGAAGGGAACTTTTTCATACAGGTTTGCTTTTAACTTATTCATCTATAAATTCAATATGGAGTTGTTTGGGTCGTCAACAGAAGTTGTGCGGCTTTAGCCGTCGCCAGTACACAAGTGAGAGAGAGGACAATCACTGATTGCTGCATGTCAACTGTTTGATAGAAAAAATGATATGTATGTAAAACGCATTTTCCTCATAGATCATAGACATAAATGTAGTACATGTATGACTACTGATTCCTGATGCTCGCAGGTACTTACATGTTAAGATGATACTGGGCATTTATATATTTAGATGTATAGTAGGGGTAGTCAAAATAATTTTTTTCTCCACTTGAAGATCTCCACTTGCAGATTTTCTCCGAAATTCTCAATTCTGATTGGCTTAGAAAATCTGCAAGCGGAGATCGTCAAGTGGAGAAAATCTTCAAGTGGAGACGAAAAAAAACACGCTCCACTTGAAGATTTTCTCCACTTGACGATCTCCACTTGCAGATTTTGTAAATTAGCCATAATCATCACAAA
>Ga0115008_10002967_pt1 | contig 14065 bp, 11 predicted proteins | sample FraStrMetagenome_FD_87164 | JGI IMG/M metagenome (GOLD analysis project Ga0115008, IMG submission 87164) | Marine eukaryotic phytoplankton communities from Arctic Ocean - Fram Strait ARC3M Metagenome | ecosystem: Environmental > Aquatic > Marine > Oceanic | place: Fram Strait | collected...
AGCAGATCGTTTTCTGCGGCATATGATATGATGCGATCCATTAAGACAAACTTTGATGGTATGGTAATGGAATATTATAGACTGTATTACTTATACTTATACTCTCGTTAACATTTAACAACTTTATTGTCTCGCAGAAAAGACCTAAAGACTCGTAAAATTTGCATGTTTGTTTTTTTATGAACAAAATATTTACTTTAACAAATGATTGATATAAGATTTAGTCAGTTACTTGATCTACACCTCCGACTCTATATAAACATCTATTGCATCGTTTTTCCTCCACCAGCGGGCTTGGACATGATAATTTGGTCAACTCGTAGCACTGTCAAGGCAGCATCAACCGCCAGCCGAAAAGCAGAAGACTTTGTATCGTACAAATCGACCAAATCTTCTCCCGTTGAAATAATACCATTATTCTCTCCTTGAATATCAATACCAGCATTCTTATCACCATTGACATGAGCCGCTCCAAGTGCAGTGATAACACCTGTTGCTTCTTGTCCAGAGTTGCGAGCAAGAGTTCTAGGAACAAATTCCAACGCTTGTCCAAATGCACGGATGGCGTACTGATCCAAACCAGGAGTCATATCGCCGTAGGATCGAATTTGTATAGACAATTCCATCTCCGTGGCACCTGCTCCAGGAACGAGTCGTCCATCCTTGCAAGCTATCCTGCATGCAGCGACGCCGTCATCTACAGCTCGTTCGAGGTCATTCAACACTGAACTAGTCGAGGCTCGAAGCAATATTGTCGAGATGCGACAACCATCCCGAGCTGACTCCTCGCTTTGACGGAATACGGTGACGAACCTACCACCAATCTCTTCCACTCGGACGTCGTCGCAGGACCCCATTTCGTCCGGCGTAGCAGGTCCCAGCCTAACCAATGCCGTAGAACTCGTTGCCGTACAAAGGCGCCGAAGGTCCCATTTACTGCTTACTTTGACACACATCATGCCGTACTTCTCAATAAAGTGCAAAGCCATTTCGCTGACGGATCCTCCGCTGACTATGACATTGGTCCCGGTTTCGGATATAGATTTGATGATTTCATCCATCTTGGTTTCTTCTGACATGTTATAATTCATCAAATCATTTGCATCTTTCATGAGAACAGTACCCTTCGCTTCCGTGGCCGAGGCTTCAATGCCACAGCCAAAGATTGTGATTTTGGCTTTTTCTACTGCCTTTACCCCAGTTGTTTCAGCTCCTCGCATTAACACCATTCCATGAATAACTTGCGATTGGCTGATGTTTCCACCCAAAATTTTTGCTACTCTCACTCCATCGGCGTTGACCTTTGGTGCAACTTTGCTATTTGGGTTCATCGTACCCAAACATGCTTCGGCAACGAGAGGGGCTAATGTCTTGGCCGAATAACCGTGAGAGGATTTTGCCGCAAGCACTGGCGTACAAATTCGTATCAACTCATCTTTGCTTCTAGGATCTTCGACATGTGATACAATGAGCTGTGGTAGAATTTCCTGCAATTTCTGACCTGCCTTTTTGTACCCCTGCACGATTTCACTTGTATGCAATCCCATCCGCAGTAATTCTTCAGTTTCTTTCAGCAGCTCGCCTGCAAAGGATACGGTTAGATTCGTACCATCACCGCATTCAGTATCCTGCATTTCGGCAGCGAGTTGTAACATTTTAGCGGCTGGATGCTCAATTTCAAGTTCTTTTACGATCGTCGCACAGTCGCTAGTGACGATAATTTTTCCCAAGTGATTGACCACTAATTTATTCATTCCATTTGGACCTGATTCACAGTCATCCAACAAAATGCAAATGAATACGAATATTACACTCTTAAAGAAGGATAGAATAAATTCAAAGTGGACTTACCCAATGATGAAGCAACTATGCTACTGAGACCTTTCGCCGCTTCAATGTTTCGCAACGTTACTCCATCGACGCCATCCATGTGTGTATGTCCAGATTTGAGCATACCGCTGAGCCCGGCAGCTGCATTAAGAGCCATTGATTTCGCCATGATGATTTATTCTATTTTATTTTGATCTGAATCTGTGGAATAAGTGTATATGAGTGGAAGTTTCGACTTCAAAAGAGATGCACGATTTGCGCATTGGAGGATGACCGAGCTAAAACAATACTCGAATATTTTCAGATCTTTTTTGAAAATTGAATCCGTGCGTGACTTACCGACTTTTTCAAATACCACTCTGGAATGTTGAAACAGATGCTTGTTTTGAGTGCTTGAATAATTGGTGGCGAATCTAAAGAAGTGAGTAGGATTACAGGATTGCTATTATCCCCCCCCAAAATAATTCTACTGGCTTATCTTTAGTGGTTTTTTGCTGTTTTGGGTGAACGATGGTGTGTGGTGTGGTGAGCCGTGTCAAAGCTAACTTAGCTTCTTGGCGGGCTACTTCGAAGTAATACATTTTACATTTCAATAGACATGCTCTTTTCGCGTTCAGAAGAATGATAGAGCTCCTACATGTACAACAATATTTACATTTGTCAGAAAAGTGTTTGGATGGATAGATCGCATAAAGATAAAGTAAAATAGAGTTGAGATGTGATATATGTATCTTCTCGAAAGATGACCTTGTGCTAACTTCACATCCTATCTTCATCTTATTGGGCAATGTCTTCAAAGCTTGATAGATTTGAACACAATGTGATCACAACAACATTAAGTGTACATAGTTCTTTTTTATTTTCTTACTATAGGTCCGTCTCTCCACTCCCGTATGTAGGATAAAAAAGAATCTGATAATCTTTGACCAAGAAATCATTAGCCTACGCTCTTCACATGTATTCGGAAAGTAGATCTGGCTGTGTCTCTCACGATAACGGAGACGCATACACATCAACATTTCCTAATTTCTACAAGCTGCAAGCAAAAGGTACGCTGAACTATAGAACATAGATGGTAAGATAGTGGACAAACATACAAATTTGGAGCACTCTTCTACCTTTAGAAGTGGTACTATTCTTGATTTCAACGAGTAACTTGCCGACCTAATTTCATTGAAGACTGTCATAAAATCATCTAAAACACAGATTATTCCAGTTAAAGTCACTTTTACATGTTGGTTAGAACGAAACTACACTTTATCAACCTGCATAAGTTGCCATCAAACGAGTGACCACAAAAAAGTGGGCGTCGCGATTGATTTCAGTCAGAATTACTCCCGACCACAAAGTCTTTATTTTATTTCAAGCAAAATTTATTTGGCTTCTACTCCAGCCTTATCAATGTTAGCCATAAGCTCAGAGATCTTCTTTTCAAGACGTTCCTCAGCTTCTGCTTGGAGCTTGGCAATTTCCGGACCGTAGTCGTCGCTACCCCAAGAGTCCCAAGGCGCGGCCTCGGCTTGCATAGCAACAGAACGAGAGAAAGCTCTACGAACACATAACAATAAAGACGCAAGATTAGTAACACTTTCTGACCTCAAATGAGTGAATCCCAGAATTGTTCTTTCTTTAAGCTGAACTAATTTAGCCAAAGCCAAAGCCAAAGGCGAAGAACGCAGGAATCATCCCCGACCTCAAGTTCAACCACGATGGCAACAAAATTCTCGACTGTTACACTCAAAATCGAACCTGCATCTCTTACCTGGAAGAAGGAGCAAAGGCAGAAGCGGAAGCAGCGAGAGCGATGATAAGAGTAGACTTGAACATGGTGGAAACTTTAATTATTTGACAAGTGAGAAAAGCAATGGACTGTTTTGATCAACACGTACGAGTTGCGCATGCGCATGACGTATGTTACCTATGTTAGCTATTTGACGTTATGGTCGTGTTCTCTTTCTCGGAATTCATTTTTCTTCACTCTGCCACCTGCCATATGCTATCCAATATCGGTATAAATGAAAAGTTTGCTCGTAGAAAACTCCAAACTTTTGAATAACTTACATAACCTTTTCAAAACATATAACATCTTAAGGACATCTCCGATATGAAAAAAGTTCTTTCATTGATATTTCAAAATTGGCATGAATATAAGTTTTCTCTCTCTACCATCATTAGCAGTTGAAATTACGCATGATCGGTTCAGAAATGGGAGTTTCTAAGTGAAGTCATTAGAAAATGAACTTTACAGTCGCACTTCATGTCAGCATACTTCACGAGTCGCAAGATAGCTTTCTACAGGTGAATAAAAATGTTTGTATAGCTTATGAGGAGGTCAGTAACGCAATGATATGTCCCTGATTTATGACGTAGCACTGTGCATTAAGAGCCAGACTGCTTTTGAAGAAAAGCCTAAACAAAGACATGATTAAGATCGGGTGTTTTATCATAGAAAAGCGCGCCATTAAATATCGAACTTGTGCTGCTTCAGAACGATTCGCTTTGTATTCAGCCTGTGATCAATTATCTTTTTGACATTAACTAGGGTGCATATAGTAATTTCTTGAACTACCAATGGACCCTTGTATTTCTGAAGAAAAGGATGAACATGAATACAAAGCTACGTACGAAAGCTCATAGTTGAGATGAAATGAGTAGGTCTCCGAATGAGTAAAAGTCTATCCCATATTGTGTTGTGTATGTGTGTCTTGCGGCAGGAAACACAACATCGATCAAACTCGTTTTTAATTTGTCTTTCAATGCTTTCTTTCCTACTGAAGTATTATTTTATAGCCTTGAATAGCCCAACAAAAGTATCTAAGAATAATGACCAGGCCAGTTGCAGAACCTTCGTTTAAAGTGAGATATTAAATCTGGTAACGGAACCTTTGTAATTTCTTCATCCAAAAAGGTGATGCTTTTGCGGGGTGATCTTCGCGTATTCGCATGTTTCAGCAATTCCAGACAGCAGTCATTCTGCAGATTCTCATCTCATGTCTCATACGGTGACGTCAAAACTCGCGCTAACGGTTTTGGCTATTTTATTTCTTTCAATGACAAGTTGAAGCTTTGGCCGTGAAAATTTTCGTTTTCGCCTTCTTCCTACCACACACCACACCACACGTCTTCCATGTTTTCGTGAGTAGCCAGTAGGGAGAACTTCCCTGAAAAGAGATGTGATTGCTATTTTCTTTTATCACAACTTCATATTTGTTGCAAGTACGATAATCTTATAATGTAAGTTTAACGTTTTATCCAGTGCGTAGACGATATATTCAGGAGCTATATCCGCCTGAATCTGCAATTACACATGGACGGGCGTATTTCTACTTTAATATATCTGTAGTGATGGAACGCCACTTTTTTTGTGGACGAAATTCTGGTGAGAGTTAGTTGAGGGATAATAATAAAGTCTTTCTTGCTTCGATAGTCGGATTGATATGTTTCGGCGTGATTGAATGATGTTTTTTGAATTTAAGCGTCCATACTTGCGACAGATACCCATCCGCTGCGTGCCGAAGCAGGGGCCTCCTTGCTACTTTGAGCTTATGCCGCGACTCATGTAGAGCCTCTTTCGCAGGTTCCGTGAACGGGGACATTCGTTCGGTGGTTTGTCGAGCCTGCGGGTTTGCACGTTTGTGACTCTATGATGGATGTTATCTTACTAATGGGCTGCAAGATGAATGTGCTTCCATTTTGAGTGTGCTGTCATTCGATTGTTGTCATGTCAGTACAATTGAGGCAGCATACATACCAAGTTTTAAATATGCTCGCTTTTGAGTTTGATGTATAGCACTCATGTGTTCGTTCAATATTTTTACAGTGCCATAGAAATAATATCTTATCATGAGCGGAATCTGGGCCAAATACAATCAGCTTCTTTCTTCTCAGCCCCTTCTTACGAAGGCGTTGACTTCCCTCACTGGTTTCACTCTTGGTGACATTTTGGCACAGAACTTCGTTGAGGAAAGTGATAAGCCTTACGATGTTATGCGAACTGTTCGTCTTGGCTCGTTTGGATTCCTCATTCATGGAACTACTGGACATTATTTCTATGGTTTCCTTGATTCAAAGTTGCCTGGAACTAAGCCTGTCACTGTTGCGACTAAGGTCATTACTGACCAGGTATTCTGGAACCCCATTTTTGGATGCATGTTCTTTGGATATCTGAATTTGGTTGAAGGGAAGAGTTTTGAAGATTACACAAAGGTCTGTCGATGTAAATTTATTATTTCCATCGTATTTTCTTCACGAGCAATCTAATTTTTATTTCTCATTTACGTTTCGTAATAATAGAAACTTCAAAGTGATCTTAAGACTGCTGTTATGGGATCATGGGCTGTTTGGGTTCCAGCTCATACAATTAACTTTGCGTTCATTCCTCCTTCTCAGCGACTTTTGTACATTAACACTATTCAGATTGGATACAATGTGTTCCTTTCTTTCCTTGGAAACAAGAGTGTCGACGAAGAGGAGGAAAAGAAGGATTAAGTTTACACGTCGTCAACTTAAAGTTATAGGTTATCGTTTGTATGTACTTATAATCACTAGCTTAGGCCAAATTTTTCTCGAAGCAATATTGATAATACCAACGTTTTCATGTCACGTCTAGTTTTCAGGATTTAAATAGTTGAAAACCTTTGTGCGAAAGAGGAGCAGGAATATGGAAAATTGTACTACTTATAGATACAGTGTCCCAACCTATAATCCTATCTAGATACAGCATGGGACGGAGACAGGATGGTGAACTTCTATTAAAGAATTTGTTCGCCTGTAAATAAGTTACAGCTGCAATCAGCGCGATCTATATTTGTTAAAAAGCTTTTATGCGTTCTAGCTCGTAGTTGTCATTATAAACTTTAAACTAGAGTGGGTTCATTATATACAAAAAGAAATGAACGCACAGGCAAACACCTTAAAGTGGCACAAAATTGCTATTATAATGATTGGAAATATTCTGAATACGATATCATCACATTATTGCCTTCAACATAAAACATAACCGTGCAATTGTCCTGTGTTAGTACTTGTAAGTGTACGGATTATCAGAATCTACTGATGAGTCACTATCCTCTTCATCATTAGGCTTATTGCTTTGTTTTGGTGCACCAGGTGCATTTCCTTGATAAGTGGAGGAGCACCGGACGATTGCTCGTCCCACATTTCCAATCCAATCATCCTTTTCTTTTCCGGTATCAGCGTAAAGTAAAAAGGTCGTATCTGGTGTCGATATCTCAAAAGCGTTTTGTTTATTGACTTTTATTTCTGCCGACTTCACAGTTGTACCTATGTATATTATGAATTGACGTAAGAAAATAATGTATTGAAAATAGCTCATAAGAGTTGCCTTCCCAGATCGATTCCTTACTCACATAAGGATAGATCAATCAATCCATGCGGTTCACAGGTACTGGTTTTCGCGAAGAATAACTTGCTACCCTTCAAAATAAAATATCTTCTACGCCAATCCTAAGTTGTTCCAATAAAAGTAACAAACAAAAAGATTAAAAATGTGATACAAAACCCAAGACGGGATGAGCATCGAACAAAAACGTAAAGAATTAGTTTTACATGTACTTACTCGAAGCCATGCCGATTGCTTCACCAGCCATCCCTCAAACTCTGCACAGTCCGTATCAAATCTTATATCAAGAGACTGATCATAATACGGTGGTCGATTTACTTTGTTCATATCTTCGTGATGTATATTTCTCTTTTTAAATGATGAGATGTCGTTTGCGTAATTTTATGTCAAGGGTATGAGTACGAGTGCTACATATACGTACACTCTTTTTGATATATACGCGAAAATAGGAGAAAAGAGTCGAGAGTCGAGAGTCAAGAGTCACAAGAGGCGCTCTCTGTTCGCTTGTGTCGTTCGAGCGAGCGTTGAGGTTGAGGTATTACAAATTACCAGAGCTATTGCATGCGAATAACGGTACAGTACGAGTGCCTTTGGAACTTCACGTTTTTCTTAGCTAATATAGCACATGACACGGCACATTTATTTCTGTACCAGGTATATGAATACCGGTATGTGTCTATCTCAATTTTCATATAAAAACTTGGGATTTGTCTTCTTGTTTGTGGGAGTGATTAAAGCCATCAGCTACTTACTTCGCTGTAAATCCCAATACCTTGATCGGATAGTGCAGAGAGTATTCGATACAGTAAATATGGCATCATTTGAGCAGAAAATGTGAGTAAAAAACTAATCCATCGTGTGGCGAGCGGGCACAACGGTAGTACAAGTACGATTACAGGCATGAGAGAGTCGTACTGTTGCTGTCCGAATTTGAGTAGTATCATAATATATGTATTCCAATCTGTACAATGAGCTCGTTCGAGAGGTGTGTTACGACATTGTCAGCTTAAAAGTTAGAACGCTGAAGGCTTTTTCTGTTTGTTTGATTTTAGGTATGTCCGTTGCAAGAGGCAAAATCAGACATTCTTTATTCATGTGAGTAAGTCGGATACCATAAAATCAATCAAGGAGAGAATTGGTGAAGCAGCTGGAGATGAGCCTAACATGCGTCTCCTTCTGAATGAAAAAGAACTTGCTGATGCTGGAACAGTGGCAGATTATGAACTTGTCAATGATGCTGAGATAATGATACAAAATTGATTCAGGATAAGCATGTTGTTACCTCAACTAATCTTTCTTTGGAGTCAGAAGAAAAGGACGAAATACATGTATTAGAAGTTGAAAACTATAGGAGTATTCTTCTTTTTCTCGTAGACAAAAATTTGCGAATATTTTTAATTTTCTCCCTTATGTCATCCTGACAAGGCAAGTAGAAAGGTAATTAGAAAAATTTCAATAAATGTAGAAAATATTATATATTTCAGATAATTTCCACCTTGGTGCCTCTTGTATCTTCACCACTGACCTCATATGACGATTTTCTGAATTCTAGGTAACGAATAGGACGATTTTTCTAAAGAAATAAGAAATAGTACGCCATACAATTAATAATAAATGCCTCTAGAACTAAGAGATTATTGACGACTCGATCGTGCTGCCTGCTTCTGATAAAACTTCGCAAACTATTTCACAATCATCTTGACGCTCTATCTCTCCAAATGCATCACAAACAATCTTTCTGCACATTTCTTTTGTTTCCTTCAAAGAAAGCTTTGGTTTCCATTGAATTTCAAGCTTTTTGCGAGCTTCCTCGCTACCACGTCCAAGGGCGTTCGCGATCCATGCTTCTTGGATTCCGGACGGATCAACTGATATTATTGAGGCTCGTCCAATGCCTGGTGCTACCCTTTGCACCTCAATAACTAAAGAAGACACTCCAAAGGGTCTAGCCATACTGAAATCTTCATCAATGATAGGGGGTCCAGCATTATCACTTATTTCTTCGTCGTCTCCATAACCCATAAACTTTAAACATATACTAGATGCAGCGTTTGCCATCCTTTCGCAAGTCGAAACTTCATCATAAAACTCCCAGTTCCTTCTGGCATATTCTCTCAAAAGACGTATCATCAGGATTGCATCTGGCTTAAAGCCGCTGCATACAATCGCACAGCAGGACTGCGAACTTGTAAAATCACCATCATCACTTTTTGACAACACTTGAATAACGCGGGGATTTGAGTTAACGATCCCCGGCTGTTTGCGACACATCGAACATACCACTACGCTTGCTGGATCTTCGCAAGAAGCTACAACTACAAGATTCCCATGTTTTACGGAAGAACACAATGCGTTTTTAAGCTGAACAGATTGTCCGTATTCATTTAAGGCTGCAACAGAAACGTAGGACGATTGTTCTTGCTGAGAACCTCCTGCGCCTCCCATACCTCTGGCACCCTTTACATAGCAGCACGGACCGAAAAGTAACACACTCAAGATAAGCAATGATCCGTAAACGCTTCGTAGGTTTTTCAACAGGTTCATGTTTAACGTGCACTTTGTAATTTAAAAATATATATTACGTCTGTCTTTGTCAATTGTGTTTGTCTCTTACCCAGTACCCAGTGTTACAGTACCGGTATGTTGACGCTGCTGTCTTGGAAGCGATATCTAAATTAGACTTATGAGAGGGTGCTATTACTTTGAAGTATGAAGTATGGTTTAGTTGATAACCATTTCGGCAAATACCCAATTCCATGACCATGAGCCGAGGTCATATGTAAACATCAGAGTGAACTAATGACACGTCAAGGACGATTCATAAGAAGAACTAAAGAAGCTGCTTTAAGAGCAGATGTTTACAAAATAAGTATTTGAAAAAAAGAAGGTGCTACATAGGCAGCGTGCGCTGGAAATGCCAGCGGTAATGGGACCATTCTAGGTTCAATAATAGGATAGGGAGATATGATGACGCATAAATTTCGATCATCAGAACAGTTGCTACAAATCCTCTTCCGAACCGGTGACTAATTATGAAGAGGACGAGTTCTAAACTACCGGTATGCGATATGCGATCACTGTTACAGAGTAGATGTAACTGTAGATGTTTACAACTAAAGTACCGGTTTATCATTCGTTTAGTTGAAAAAACAATTTGAAAACCTCTTTAAGGCAGCTCATATATCTGTTCAGGTGAGTACCCTCGCTACAAAATGGTGTCTTCTTGTCTTTTTTGTTCTAACAAAGCAAAATGATGACAAAGCTAGTAACATACGAGGAACGTTACAATGGATTCAAGGAAAAACGAGACAACTAAGTCTTCTCTTCCTTTCCCTTTTTCTTGCTTTTTCTACAAATTTATGAATTCTTTTAGATGTATCCTCTTCTTTTACCTTTTTCCGTGACTTTTTTTCTGCGAATTACTCGGATATCCGATTTCCAATACTTTATCAAAACCCTTAAATATTCTCTTTAATATAATATAATATGAAAGCAAAGAAAGTAATTGCTTGAAGTTCAACACGTTACCCGATATCCAACTCTTCTTTCCTTTTCCTTTTCTTGATGTTTTCTGCGAATGCTTAGGTTACTCGATTTCCGAAACTTCTTACCTTTTTCTTTCGCGTTTTCTTCTGCGAATCTCAGCTAAGTTTTTTTTTCAGAATCAGATGTTATTTCTTTATTGATCTCCAAAGTATGAATGACATTAGAATATGCCTATGAAGAATGTATCACTTCTTGATAACCTTCATTATTGACTGGCGTCGACCTGCAACTACTTGCACGCTGTTCCTTGACGCGAATTAAAACGGAGACCATCAGTGTAAATCATCGTTAAATTAGGGGACATTGTGACCTATGAAAAATATCAAATATGAACTACCGGTATTTCTACTGATGATCATATTATGACCGATCATCGTCGAACAAAAAATCGAAATCAAAATGTTTTTATTCGTAACAATTCCGAGCCTCATAATCCAGCCTATTTGAAATTCTTTGATTATTTAAAGTAAGTAACAGAGATCTTACATTAAGAGTGAAAATTGTTATTTTCCGAACAAAGAGGTCCTTCACCACAATATTTATAACACTATAAAGTTGGACAACCTGATCTGGGGCAGTCTGCTCAAGAACATCATTTGTTCTTAAACGATGGTTCAGGTCAGAAACCTCATTGAAAACTTTCACAATACCTGAGAAAAATAGATTGTAGCGCTTCAAAATTCATTTGTTGTAGAGAAGTGCTGTTAATGAATGACAACGTTGGTAGGAAGGCTTTATCACATACTTCCAGAAAAATCGCACAAGCTCTGCATAGGTAAAGGCACATCTTTCTTCCAATCCTCAGATAAATCAGAATTTGCTTTCGGGGGAAGCGGTGTCTTTGAAGCAGTTAATTCAGCCAGCGGTCGCACCTTTGCCAGCTCGTAAAAGTCAGGCTCAATATTGTTGGGATTAGATGACCTTCTATCAGTATCTTCATTCTTTGGCAAAATAATTTTTTTAACAAGATTAGGTTTGTTCCTCAGAAAAAGCGGATGATAGTAAGATCCAGCGTCAAAACCTTTCTGAATCCGAAGAAATTTCCACAAATTGAGCTGTCTTTGAAATGACTTGTACTTAGCTGGTTTGAAAAATCGTGGGTATAACTCATCTTCAAAAAGTTTCGGGTCTCGCACAATGAATGAACGACCATGGGGAAGCCAGCAGATTGCCTTTACGACGTCAGTTCTATTAAGCATATTCATCAATCGCCTTGGAAATGTTGGAACAACACGAGAATTCTTTGTCGGAGGTACAACAACTACGTCGCTTATCTGTACCATTGACACATCTGGATTTCTCATGATTGACTCGTAAGTCTGACCGTAGACTGACATTTCGTCCGTGACCTTCGAATCATCAATCAGACTAAAATCTATATAGTCGCAACGCGGTAAATTCTTTTTATCAAGCGATCGACCATCGATTGCAAAAAACTGCTGTGTTGGTGCAGGCTGCCCCCTTCCATTTTCCGAATTCATACTTGAAACATTTAAGCCAATCTTCTTTTGATGCGGAAGTTCGGTCTGATGGCCTTTATTTACCTTGGGTCGATTTAGAGAAAGAAAACGATTTGGTCTCTTCACATCTCCACCTGACCTAGGAGGAAAGTTCGACGAAAGCGCGGTTGTTGACTGTGATATGCCTAAACCAACTTTGTTGCCAAATATGCTGTTTCCTCGGATCACCGCAGCACTTCTTCCATCCCAATTCTGGCTCCCACTGCTATCAACACCTGAATCTACACCGAACCGATCAGAAAATGAGGACTTTCGTCCAAGAATTGGCGCTGAAGCTATTTTCTTCGACATCGCTCGATCACCACGAATATCAAGAGACTTCGCAGAATCTGTGCGTCTTTTTCGATTGGCAATCAATTCTTCTACGTTGTCAAACGTTTTATTTGAAAAGTCACTCGAAAAAAAATTTTGGACTTCCGATGTAGTTCTTGGCGCTATCAAGTACAATCCCAGAAATAAAATTTTTAGCGATGTTACGTGATAATAATAAGGTTAGAAGCCGCTTCAACTTACATGCAATATTGTCAAACAAAGATTGAGATTGGGATGGAGGCAAAACGATCGACTCACTTTCGCTAACTGTAAATGGATCAAATAGTGATGAGTTGATCACAGATTCATTCAAGCCCGCGTGATTACCATCTATGTTGCGATGAACAGAGAAGGAACTTTGATGATCACCATCCTGCAACATAGATCTCAACCTTAAGAGGTTCAAGTCACCTTTGATATATCTTTGACCAGACACTCGTTGAGAGAGCATATCATCATCATCGAAATAACGGGAGGAACGAGAGTCATTCCTATTACTAAGAACTCCACTGAGATTGCTCTTATTCAGTCCAAAATTGATTGATTCATTATATATATCATTGTTCTCTGAAGACCTCTGACGTGCAAACGAGTTCTTACTAGAACCCAAATCCCAACTCTCATTCATACCCTTGCCACTTTCCTTATCAGAACTATGATTAGGCTGCTGCTGATGCAACGGTAGATTATCATTCCTATCATTTTCATAAATCATATTCGAACCATTTCCATCATAACAACTAACGCAATGGGTACGTTCAAGCGGATGTACATCGTGTGCCTGATGACCACCGTCGTCATTATGCTCTTTGCAATTTGAAGGTCGATCACTGCTGCTACTTACTTCCTCATCCAATGTCGGCATACCTTGAGTACCAGAGAGCTCCTCGGGCGTCGTTTCCAATTCTTCCCAGAGTTGGGCTATGGTATCATCCGTGAATTGCAAGCTACTCATGATAATGATAGCGAAAATGATTACGTTCACCCGTTAATAAATATATATTATATATATATATGGTATCACGTCCAAGAATACTATGGTTAGTAACTTCTGCTAATTTCCGTCTTCCTTCTTCCGTCTTCCTACTGCTGTCCCAGTCAGGTTAATGTTCCTCCAAATTATTTTGAATTACAGAAAAATAGTGGTGCGGTGTGAACCGCTGTAATGGGGTGCCGGGGGTTTTAAGGTGTACAAGTGTGAGTTCGCCTGGAAATTGTATCACAATCACAACATAGAAAGAGAGAGTATCGCCGGTATTCTCTGTGCATTCTTCGGAAGAACTTGTATATGTATGGTGCTTTAGTGCTTACACCCCTAGGGGGGAGTCGCAAGTTCGGAAAAAGATTTTTTCTATACCATATGAAAAAACTTTTTTCCAGCAAAAATATATTTTCAACTGATTTTTCGCAAATTTTCAACTATGATTAAAAGTTCTCAAAAATCATGCGATTTTCAACTGGACCACATCAAATATTCAACTATGATTAAAAGTTC
>Ga0115008_10002968_pt1 | contig 14061 bp, 9 predicted proteins | sample FraStrMetagenome_FD_87164 | JGI IMG/M metagenome (GOLD analysis project Ga0115008, IMG submission 87164) | Marine eukaryotic phytoplankton communities from Arctic Ocean - Fram Strait ARC3M Metagenome | ecosystem: Environmental > Aquatic > Marine > Oceanic | place: Fram Strait | collected 2012-06-18
CCTTCTTTATCAGTTGTTATAGGAGATCCTAATAGTTACACTATAACGGACACAAAAGGCTATGACAGCGCCGGAAATTTAATAAGCGTAACTTTTACAATAGCCTATACTTTTCCACCAAGCAATGTCACGGGGGATAAAATATGCTTAAGTGCGCATGGTGTAGTAGTATATAATCCTCCGATACAAATAAACTCTTACTCTTTTCCTATAGGAGGCAACGTGCCTTCTGGAGGATTAAACACAAGTTTTAGTATATTCGGTATAGAAGGGGCGGCGTGGAGTTTATTGTCTACATCCACTGGGCTAGGAATACCAATTGCAGCGACATCCGGCGTGTTAGATTCCACCGGCACAACAACAATAGCAGCTAATTTCCCTAGCGTAAACGTCGATACAACATATACAATTACTTTGTCAGGGGATTTAGCATCTACTTTTGACACTCCAGCAGGGCAGCCCTCTACAATAACAATATACCAATATGTTAATACAACTTTAGGGCTTAGGTTTACAACCACTAACTCTGATATAATTACTCCCCTACCCATAACATCCTTGTCGTTTATACCAAACATAGTTCCTTCTACCAATTTTTACACATACGAGGTAGTAGCGACTTCAAACGAGAATATAAATTTAGGTGGTATACCTAACCCTGGAGAATGGTCTAATCAAAACCAAAATAATCCATTATACGAATTTGGTGTGCAATCTCATAGCTTTTTAGTAGACAACTCTGTTTCTCCTAGGACATTAACCGCTTCTGTGATTGTTAGTATTGATGAAACCGGAACACCTAGCGTTATAAGTGAATTAGATTTAGATAATTATCTAGTCGGAGCGGGATCATATTCTGCAGTGGATTGTACGACGACTACAGCATTTAACATAGACATGTATCAAGGCTGGATTAATGACCCTTCTACGGGCTTAGCTCCAATTACGCTTGCTTATAATATAAACGATGTAGTAGTGGTTAAAGACACTGTAAACGGCGCGGAGTATTGCGTAAGAATAACCGGCACATCCACCACGGCTGCCACAACATACATAAATACAGCTGTTAATAATGGCACTGGGGTGTACGGTAGCTGTGCTAACTGCGACGAATTATAAAATAAAAAACTATGCCAATAATAACCTTGCAATTTCCCTTCCCTATAAACGATTCAGTCCAAGTAGGCGATACCGCTTATTATACAAATGACGTTAATGGCACAAATCTAATAAGATTGGGCCTTATAACCGAAATAACTAGAGCGATTAATCAAATGAAGGTAGATATTTTACCTCAGCTTGTAGGCACTGTTGATACAGCGTTAACCACAAGTAGTTTTATACTATTTAGTAAAACAGCATTGGTAAACACCAGTGGGCTAAAAGGCTATTATGCTGAGGCTCAATTTAAGAATGATTCAATAGACTACGCCGAATTGTTTTTAGTCGGGTCTGAAATATTTGATAGTAGCAAATAACACGTAATAATAAAAGTATAATAATAAAATAAAAGTATATGATAGGAGCTATAAGCGGCGCTGTATCAGGTCTTGCGGGAATTGCAGGGGGAATGATAGGCAGCGGCAAAAGAAAAAGAGAACAAGCGGCAGCGCAGACAGAATTTAACAGGAACAAAGCAAGAATGGAAGGAGCTGACACCTCTAACCTACATACAAACGTAGAAAATACTATGGAAGACCTAACGGTCAACACACAGGCAGCTGAATTTCAATCTCAACAACAAGCTTCGGGATTTGCTAATACAATGGACAATCTATCGTCTGCTGCTGGGGGATCTGGAATTGCGGCTTTAGCTCAGTCAATGGCAGGAGCACAAAGTAATGCGGCTATACAAAGTTCTGCTGATATAGGTAGACAAGAATCCAGTAATCAAGCTGCTGAAAGACAAATGGCTGGGCAGTTACAGCAAAACGAAATACAAGGAGCATATAATTCTCGTGCTGCAGAAAAAGATAAAGTAGATACGATGCTGGGCATGTCCCAGAATAGGCTAGGTGCGGCGAATGCGGCAAGAGATGCAGCGACGCAATCCATAATAGGGGGAGTTGGTAGTATAGCGGGTGCAGCAGCTTCAGCGGCGTCAGGTGGTATGATGGACGCAGGTCCACAGAATTTTATGAACGGCACAAAGTAGATAAACTATGGCAAATAATCAATTAATAGCGGGGGCTGCTAAAGTAGCTAGCAAGTTTATAGACGTGGGGGCGGAAGTGGCTAAAGGGTTCAACTCTGCAACTTATCAAAGATCCCCCTCTAGAACAGAATCAACAAACCAAGCTTACCAAAATAGAGTTAATTCTTTAATGGGTAAGATGAAAACAAACATCGACTTCACTTCTTTTTCTCCGCAAGAAACTGCGGCTATGAGAACCTTTTTAGCAAACGAAAGAACAAAGTATGCTGACGCAGCTACTATGGTAGCAAACATGGATGACACCACTTCTCCGGAATACATGGAGCAAGTGGATATTATGAACGGTGTAAACAATAGTTTTACTAATTTAGCTGCACAATTAAAATCCTACAAAGAAAGCAAGGTGGATTTTGCAGAAAATATGATGACGGGTGCTATATCAGATGGCAACCCAGTAAATAACACCAGAGAAAATTTAGCTATATACGGTTTCTTAGACTCTGACGGGGATGGCATTAATGACGAAAGATTAAATGTTCCTTTTTCTATACAACAAGGGGGTAACCTAGGTTTTGAAATAGACGGATCAGTTAGACTATGGAATGATCACAAAGGCCCTATATTTAAAGATTATAAATTCGGGGGAGAGCTGCTTAAAGGAAATGAAGCAGTTTTTAATGCCGGTAGAAAAGTAGGTGAAGATGCACAGGATTTATATAGATTAGAACTACAGCAAGCTTTAGGCAATCAAGACACACTAAGATCGTTTATATACGACTTCAATGACAACTTTAAAACAGAAGACTTAGCTAAACTATGGGAAGAGAATCCAGACTCACCAGAAGTGCTACAGCAAGTCCGACAGCAAGCAATAGACAGGTTAGTACAATCAAGAGTAGCCGTAGGCAACGAAGGTTACGCAAACAGGCAGGCTTATCGAAATAGGGACAAATTTAAAGGGTATTCAAAAGTAAAAGATACCGTAGATCTTGGTCCAGACAATCCTAATGCTGATAAAGGCGCAGGGGAATACCAAAAATGGATCAACATAGATAAAACAAAACCCGAAATATATATATACATAGGGCCAACTCCTGGTGGATCTTCGAATAACTTACCCGAACAAAAGGGTGATGGTACAGAAATAAATGATTCTGGATTATCTGATGACCTAAAAGATTCAAGAGTTAATGACCCCACCAAAGACAAAGATGAAAAAGCGGCGATAATGAAGGCGGCTCAAGGTTCAGTAAAAAGAAAAGACTACCCTGAAACCGAAGAGGGCAATGAAGCTTACAAAAAAGAGGTAATGAGAATATACAAAGAAAGTTTAAATAAAGCAAAGAAATAATGCCTAAATATAAATTAAATAACGGAGAAGTAGTTGATACATCTAACTTTTCAGAAGAGGAAGAAAACAATTGGCTTTTTGATAATACAGATAACATAGATTTAAACTATGATTTTCAGAACGGAGCTGCGGGGACCGATGCGTCTGCAACTCCAGTAAACAACCCAGCATCAAATGGGGATTCAATCTCGGAAGATGGTTTATCGGATGGAGTAAACTCGTATGACGACGCCAGAGCTAGAAGAATAAAAGAAGGTAGAGACTACGACTTTTATAAAAACAACCCTAGAGAGCAGCGACCTAGAGAAACAGATGAAGCTTACCAGGAAAGAGTTGCTAATACATTAGATCCTTTATACACTGAGTTTAAAGAAGAAGACAACGAACCTGGCTTTTTTGATTTCCTACAAGGAGGTCTAGATGTTATGAAGGACAATAAGGACGACCCTACTTTGTCCAAAAGGAGGCAAGAGGCGAAAAGAGGCTACAAAATAAACGAAGCAGGGGAACAGGTTTCATTAGTTGAAAAAGGCGCAGATAGCTACTACGGCACTACAGATAAAGAAATAGCCGAAAACATAATAATAGACGAAGAATTAGAAGATGAATTCCAAAACATGCGCTACAACAGCATTGAAGACAATAGCTTTGTAGATTCTTATTACAACACCGCGGAACTAAGGGAATTAGGTGTAAATGTATCTGACTTCCAGGGGTTTTTAAACGTAAACGGATTTTCAGAAGATTTTGAAAACAATATAAAAGAAGGGGTGTATTCAGGGGATTCGACAGTAAACGGTGCATATTACTCAGGCTCAGATAACCAAAAAATAAGAGTAGGAAGGGAAGCAACTCTTTCGGATATGCTTACTATGTACATGGCCTCACAGGATAGAAGAACAAACAATCGGATTACCCTTGATGGATTAATTAAGGGCGAAGAGGGTTACTCTATTGAAGATCTTAACAATCCAGCTAAATTCAGATATACTAATTACGACGGCGCTAAATTACAAGAATACGAAAGCAATAATTTTGCGGAATTAAAAGCGTTTAATGAGGAACAACGCACTAAACGCAGCAATGAGGCTGCACTCAGAAAAGGTGAAGTTACTGATCTTACTGATTATTTTGCGCCGGATTTCCTAGTGAGTGCATGGGAAGGCTTGAGCTCGGGATTTAATGATACTGCTACATGGATAGCGGATATTACAGGCGATGATGTTTATGCTAAAAGAACAAGGCTTATAAAAAGCACAGATAATCGAGCAGACGAAGATGCGGCTTTGGATTATTTATATACTGAGGGACTTGGCTTAGAGATAGACGGCAAAACTTATATAAAAGATGCTAAAGGCAGCATATCGAATATAACAGATGGATATAATATATCGGACACACTACCCGCTAAGCAAGCGGAGGCTATTAGTAAAAGAATTGACGAAGAAGGCACGGAGATGTCTGACTATAACGCCATGGGCGGCGTTAGGATGTCTGGAAATGTTATAGGTAATATAATTTTTCAAATTTTAGGTCAAAAAGGAACCGGGCTAGGTTTAAAAACGGGGGGTAGCTTACTCCTTAGGGCTAATGCTTTAGCAAACGGCTTTAAAGGGGCAAAAGGCTTGGCACAGTATAAAAAAACGCTAGCATTGAAAAAGGGTATAGATGCAATGTATGGCAATACCAGGTTTAGAACTCTTAAGAAAGTGATTAAGCCGGAGGTTGTTAATGCTACGGTGTTTCAATCTTTATACGGGGCATCGGTAGGTAATGAAAACACTATAATTGCCGCTAAAGCAGCAGGGTTAAGTGATGCTGAGGCAGAGGATTTGTCTGAAATAGCTATGGCGGAAATGGCATTGCTATACGCTGTTACAGGCCCCATAAACCCTAGAATAAACACTATGAGGGCATTAGATAACTTTATAGGAAAATCTGGTGCAATAAAAAAATTAGTTAGGGAGTATTCTAGAACAGGTAGCAGAGAAGCAGCAAGCAAAAGCTTTAAGAATACTATTAAAAGATATGCAAACGGGGCTAAAGAATTTGGAATAAAATTCAGTCAAGCGGGCGCAGCGGAAGCAGTACAAGAAAACATACAACAAGGAGGTGAATTTTTATTAGTAAATGAATCTCTTAATAAAGAGGTTGGTTTTGATATATTAAAAAACACCTATGGGCACACTGATTTTGTAAATACCACGGTTTTGTCTTTTGTAGCCGGGGGGTTATTAGGAGGTGCCTCCAACATAAAATCTGGATTTAAACCAAACCCGTATAAAAGATTAGAAAAGCTATTCTATGCTGGTAAGGACATCGAAGCAACACGTAAAAAGCTGCAATCTATGGTTTCATCAGGAGCAGCTACTCAAGATCAGATGGACGCTATACTCAATGATGTAGAAGCAGTTTCTGCTAACGCCAACACGATGCCTGACTGGATTATACGCCAAACTCCGGAAGAGTTTATACAAGCAGCATCTATAGCTAATGAAATTTCTAAATTAGAAAATGAGAAAAAACAATATCTTGAGTCTTTTAGCCCATCAATAGATGAGCAAATTGAAAAAAAGAAAGCAGAGTTAGACGTTGTTGTTCAAAAAGCCGCTAGAATAGCAACTGAAAAGGAAGCTGCTATTGTTAAGAAAATACTTGATAAAAAGGGCACTAAAGTAGAAAACGGAATAGGAAAAGGGAACAGGGTAGAAACATTTAATACTACACAAGAATTACTCGACAATGATCCAGACGCAAACACCGATGCGGATGCTTACTTTGATCCAAAAACTGGCCAAATAATTATAAACTTAGAGGTTGCCGCTAAAACACAAGCGGTTTCAGCAGCTTCTCACGAGCTTCTGCATAAAGTATTAAAAAGCGAATTTGAAACTAATCAGGAGATTAGCAAGATTATAGACGAGTTCAAGACTATATTAGGTAAAACTAATTCTGTATTTCTTAACAAAGACGGAAAGCAAACTACGGTTTTAGCTGAGATAGAAAATAGATTAAATAATTCTTACAGTAAAGAATATTTAGAACAAAATAAAGATGAATGGCTTACAGCTTTTTCCGATATGATCGCCAAAGGCGAGGTAGATTTTAATTCTATCGGGGAATCTAACTGGGTTAAAATAGGTAGGGCTATAGCGAATGTTCTTAGAGGCAAAGGGTGGTCTAATATAGGCTTTAAAACAGGTCAAGACGTATTTGACTTTGTTAGAGATTATCAATCAAATTTGCAGTCCGGAAAAGTTTCTAGAAAATCAGCCTCGAACATAAAGAAAGGCGAAAAAACAAGTGCAACAGGTAGACAATTATCTAAATCTAGAAAGCTCACCGAAGCGGAAGAAGACAGAATGGAAGCTATTGATCAAGAAATTGATGCAATAACTGACGAATTAATGCTTGGCGAGATAGATCAGGATACTCACGACAGAAGAATTGCAAAGCTTGAGGAAGAATATGAGAACATCGAAAATCCACCTAAGGTAGAAGCAAAACCTAAGCCTAAGCCTAAGCCTAAGCCTAAAACCGATAATGTAAAAGCTAAAGCACTAAAAAAAGAAAAAGTTTTAATAGGTGACGCTATAAACAAGATGATACCTGAAGATATGACTTCTGCCGAATGGCCTGAGGTTGCCGGCAAGATTATAGTAGCTTTTCAAGACGGGATGCTGTTTCCATTGTTTAAGAAACAAATTGCTAAAATGGGTATCGTGGAAAACGATATTTACGGCAAAACTTCTAAAGAATTTTACGATGCCACTATAGGTGTTCAGTATATTAAAAACATTCTTAATTTTAAACCTAAAACAAAAGAAAATCCTCAAGGCAACGATGACTTCGGAGGATATATTATAGGTAGTGAATTTGGATTAAACAACAGAATTAAAGAAGCTCTTACCGAGTTAAGAAAAGGAAAAGAATTAAACGAAGCTAGTGACGTTAGCAATGCTAAAGGTATAGCCGCAGACGAAAGTTCGAATGAAGTAAAAGAAAAGCCTAAATACAGAAGTCTTATAGAGGCCAACGTAGTACCTGGTGAAGTTGTTACTGCGATAGAAGCTAAGTTAAAAACGGTGCTTCGTACCTTGAAATCCAGGATGGATGAGGCTATTTCTGGTAATCGCACGGTAGCTCCGTATATAGCGGAGATAATAGCTGAAATGGGTACACAGGCTGATATAGATCTTAAGACAGCCATGGGAGGCAAAAAAGATTTAAAGCTTAGAAAATTTTTACTTAAAACTAAAAAAGCCGTGTTGCAAAACATGACAACCACATGGCTAATGGGTAAAGATGGCGAAGGAGGAATACCTCAGGCTATAGACAAAAAAGTAGATGGCAAATGGCTTTCTTATCCAGACTGGGTCGGCAAAGAAGCGGACAGAGAAAAAACAAGTACTGCCCTTGCCGGTAGAACTGATGGCAAGTTGCTTGTAAGAAGAAATCCAAGCATAGTTAATTATCTTAGAGTAGATGAGGTTATTGATGACAAGGCGTATTTAGCTCAATTTTTAACAGAAACGGGTAATCCTATAAGAGGTAGAAAAGAAGCGTTAGCTAAGATAATGGCTGCGGAAATGAGCCTTGAAATATTTAACGCGAAATTAGTAGATCCTGATAGTGAAATAAGCGAGGCTTTTAAAAACAATCAGAGAGCAAAAAGCGTGGCGCTTGCCGAAAACCTTGTAGAACAAATAGCGAATGATTCAGAAAGAGGCAGCGTAAAGTATTCTAATTCTTTTGCTAAAAAAGCAGGGACTTTGCTTAGGCTATCTCAAAAAATAGGTATAGAAAATGTAATCGATTCGCAGGGGAATATCATAATAGATAAAAGACCGTATACTCGGTACCCAGGGGTAGGAAAGGTTGTCAGAGACGCTTGGAACGAAGGATTATTCCCAGCACCCAATGCTCTAAGATACCTTGACAGGCTAAAAATATCATCAAAAATTCCTAACGAAGTAAAAGAATTAGCAAGTAGAGCTTTAACAGCTAAATACAGCACAAAAGAACAACTAGACGCCTTTGCTAAAGACATGGTTACCGTAGGTATTGCACTAGGTTCGGACATAACCAATAAAATAGGATTTGATGGACTAGGATTTATAAATAAATTACTTGATCCAGCGGCTAACAAAACAAAAGGGCCTAGAAAAGGAGAGGAAGGCATATACTTCAAGACACTGCAAAAGCTAAGAAGCGAGCAAGAAGCTAGTAAAGGATTGCCAGAAGAACTTGACATGAGCAAAGTATCTCCTATGCACCCTAAATCCGGTATAATACCTAAAATAATTAATATTTTAAAAAGCGATAAAACCGCTGCGCAAAAAAAGAAAGAATACGAAAAGCTAATTCCGGAAATAAAAGAGGCTAATATACATAACAAGATATTAGCTAAGCACATTATAAAAAAGCTAGTGGAAATGCGTAGGTCAGGTGCTATAAGCCCAGAGTCTTTTGTAAACCTTTTCCAAGCGCAAACGAGTGCCGCAAGAGGGTTTAGATCTTTAACTGGATTATCCTATATAACTTTTAAAGACGGGCCACAATTAAACATAAAAGGAGAGCACCTTGCAGATAATGCAGGCAGTATGCTTGAATTCGCTGAGCTAGGCTTTGATAATTTAACAGACGCAGAGCTAGACGCTAAAATTGATGAAATATTAGAGTATCACGAGCAATGGTTAGAAGAACGTACTTTATTAAACTTAGTTGATGCGTTTGGCCGAAACAACAAGAGTAAAGATCTTAGGGTTAAACTTTTGCCTAAGGCTAATCAACAAAATGTTTTTGCGTGGGATCTAAGACCCGCTAAGGATTTGTTAAAAGAAAAAGAAGCATCTATAAGAGCTAAAAAGAAAGCAGATCTTGATAGGTTCAAGATAGAAAAAGCTAATATGCAAAATCAAGCTATAAGCAACGCAACAGATAAGTCTTATTCTATAACGCCTAAAGGTATTAGCGTATTTGACTTTGATGACACGCTGGCTCGCACAAAAAGTAATGTGCTATACGTTACTGCCGATGGTAGAAAAGGTAAGCTAACAGCTGCTCAATTTGCCTCTAAGTCGGAGACAATGGCAGCGCAAGGCGTAAAGTTTGATTTTAGTGAGTTTAGTAAAGTAGTGAAAGGCGAGTTAGGTCCATTGTTTAGCGAAGCGCAAAAGAAAAAAGGCAAGTATACTAACAAAGACATATTTGTTTTAACTGCAAGGCCTGCGAATTCCGCTATGGCAATACATGAATTCCTAAAGTCAGAAGGGCTAAACATACCTTTAAAGAATATAACCGGTTTAGGCAATGGATCGCCTAAGGCCAAGGCAGACTGGATGGTTAGCAAGATAGCAGAAGGCTACAACGATTTTTACTTTGCTGATGACCACATGGGCAACGTTAAAGCCGTAGGCAAAGCTCTAAAGAGCGAAGGTGTTACAGGTCAAACAGAATTGTCTATAGTAGATTTCAAAAATCAACCTAAGGCTGTAAGGGATATACTTAACACGTTTGATGTTAAAGGACCAACGCAAAGATCTAGAGTTAAGTTTAGTAACTCCATGAACAAAAACATGAACGACATGTTAGAGAGAGCTTCAGGTATTCCATCTAGAAAAAGATTAACACGAATAGAGGGGGCTGAGCTAGGTAAAAAGAAAGGCAGGTTCAAAATATGGATGCCTTCTACCCTTGAAGATTTTAGAGGTCTTACGGAATATACATTTGCAGGCAAAGGGAGACAAGGGGACATTGATCAAAAGTTTTTCCGAGATAGTTTGGTTACACCGTATTGGAGGGGTATAAATGAAATGGATCAAGTTAAACAATCACTTAAGAACGGATTTACGGCACTTAATAAGCAATTCAAACCTGTACTTAAAAAGCTAGGTAAGAAAATGCCAGGCATGGAATACACACACGATCAAGCAATACGTGTTTACCTTTGGAATAAAGCAGGATACGAAATACCTGGACTTACTAAAAAGCTAGAAAAAACCTTAGTTGCCGCTGTACAAGCCGATGCGGATCTGCTAGCTTATGCTAATGGAGCATTGCGACTGTCTCAAAGGAAACAGTGGTCTAAGCCTTCTGATTACTGGAATGTACAAACAATATTATCTGACATTAATAATTTCACGGAAAAAGCAGGTAGAAAAGAATACCTTAAGGAGTTTATTGACAATGCTGATTTAATTTTTAGCGAGAAAAACCTAAACAAAATAGAAGCTATATACGGGAAAGCTCATAGAGAAGCTATTGAGGATATATTGTATCGAATGAAAAACGGTACAAACAGGGCTGCGGGCATGAAAAAGAATGAGCAAACATGGAACAATTGGTTAAACAATTCGATTGGTGCTATTATGTTCTTTAACAGAAGATCCGCGCTATTGCAATTGCTATCTACGGTAAACTTTGTAAACTGGAGTGATAACAATCCAATGAAAGCAGCAGCGGCATTTGCAAATCAAAAACAATATTGGGCTGATTTCGCTATGATATTTAACTCGGCTTCATTAAAGCAAAGAAGATCAGGATTAAAGACGGATGTTAATGCAGCGGAACTTGCTAGTGCGGTTACGGGCGCAACGGATAAAGCATCTGCGGCATTGAATTATTTACTTAAAATAGGATTTACACCTACGCAAATAGTGGATAGTTTTGCTATCTCAGCAGGTGGAGCTACTCTTTACAGGAACAGATTGAATACTTATTTAAAAGAAAAAGACGCAAAAGGAAATCCTAAGTATACTCAAAAGGAAGCTGAGAAGCAAGCATTTTATGACTTTAGCGTTATTTCTCGTGAGACACAGCAATCAGGTGATCCAGCTTTAATATCCTCGGATCAGTCTAGTTCTCTTGGTAGGGTTGTTTTAAATTTTATGAATACACCTATACAATTGAACAGATCAATTAAAAAGTCCGCTCAAAATATATACTATAGGAGAAGAGAACCGGGTATGACTCAAATGCAAAGTGACTTTTCTAATTTTAGTAAAATAATATATTACGGAACCATTCAAAACGCTATCTTTTCAACACTACAAGCTGCAATGTTTGCGCTTATACCTGGATTTAATGACGACGATGACGAGCTAGACGATTTAACTAAGCAGGAAAAAATAGACAAGAAAACATTTGCGGTTATAAATTCAATGATAGACACTACTCTTAAAGGAGGCTTTGGTTTACCTGGAGCTGTAGTATCTATTTTAAAAAACGCTATAATAGAATACAAGAAGCAGGAAGACAGAGGATTCTTAGCAGATGATTCTAAAACACTTATAGCTTTACTTAATATATCGCCAGCAGTGGGATCAAAAGGAAGAAAGATAGTTAACTTTATTAAAACAGAAAGGTTTGATAAAGAAGTTATAAATGAAAGAGGCTGGGATGTAACCATAGATGGTAAATTCAATTTAAGTCCTAGATGGTCTTCAGCAGGTAATCTTGTTGAAGGAACACTTAATATACCAGTAGCTAGGGTAGTTGATGAACTTAATTCTATAACGGAAGCATTGGATTCTAGAAATACAGCGTATCAAAGAATAGCTTTAGCATTAGGCTGGAAGACTTGGAATGTAGGTGCTAAAAACGAAGAGAACGATTTAATAGAGGTTGTTGCTAAATATAGAAATAAGCTAAAGAAAAAAGCAGAAACCAAAGCAAAAAAAGCAGCTGAAAAATTAAAGGAAAGAAGAGCTAACATACAATACTAAAAAATAACTATGAACTTACCAATAACAACAAGAGTAGCTAAAGCTAGAGGCTGTGGTTCATCACCCGCTAAACAATTAAAAAGATCTACAAAAGTCGCTTTAAAAGCCGCTAAAACCGCCATCAAAGGCCGAAAAGCTGTTGACGAAGGTAAAGATAAAAAAGCCACTCGCTTACTGAAACGAGCTGCTAGACAAGAAAATCGTTCTATAAACATAGAGGAAAGAGAAGAAAACTACGATTTAAAAAGAAGCGGTTTTAATAACATGTCTCGCGACGGAATCGCATAAAAATAAAAGCATGAGCATAAACGAAATAAAACTATACCTAATAAACGGAAGCACGTTAGGAGTAACTACCTTTACGGGTATAGAAGATTGGCTGAAGATACTACTACTGCTTATAACTATAGGTTATACATTGACGAAGTGGGCATCTTTGAATAAGAAAAACGATAAAGATGAAACTAACTAAGAACTTTAGTTTAGATGAATTCCAATGCAAATGTGGGTGTGATATGCCTCGCGGTGTGATGGAAAATATATTTAAGCTGTCTGATCAACTACAGATATTAAGAGATATTTATGGTGCTATCAATGTTAACAGCGCATACAGGTGTGAAAGTCATAATAGTAGCATCGGTAGCAAGTCCACAAGTCAGCATATATTAGGCAAAGCCGCAGACATAACCGCAGAATTAACTCCTAGCGAACTAGCTGATGTTATAGAGGAAGATATAGATAACAACGTGGTAAAATTCGGAGGTCTAGGCAGATACAATACGTTTACTCATGTAGATATAAGAGATAACAAAGCCCGCTGGGATAAAACTAAAAAATAAACTATGGGAAACTTTTTAAAACCAATAACAATGAGAGTACGGGATGCTAGAAATGGCATTAGTATGCCTAAGGGTATGGAAATATCAATGAACGCCGACGGGTCTGGCGGAGCTGTACCTGATGTTAATCCTTCACCCGCTAAAAGAACAAAAGCTTATAAAGCCGGTATGAGTGCTGCCGAAAGGAAAGCATACAACAACAAAACAGGTGGAAATCTACAAGCTCCACAACCAGAAGGGGGGGCAAGAAAGGTAAATTACTGTGCTAGATCTGCGGGGATTAAGAAATGTAAAGATCCAGACAAAAACGGGGACTGTCCTAACGACATCGCAAGAAGAAACTGGAAATGCTAAAAACAAAAAATCATGAGAACAAAAGGAATAGGGCCTCAGGGTCTAGGATTAAAGGGCAATAACGGATACGGCATAGGATCTCCTGCAAAATGTTGGCAAGGATATGCACGAGTACCGGGAACTAAGAAAAACGCAAAAGGAAGTTGTAAAAAAAAATAAACCTATGAAAAAACTAAAAAGCTATTGGAATAAGCTGATGTATCGGCTTATGTTTAAAAACTATAATGAATAAAAAAAAAGGGGATAACCAATGCGGCTATCCCCTTAATAATTTATATGGATATTTTATCCATCACATGCGAGACAATCCTCATCCATTGCGGACGCAGCAATATCTCCTCGCAACACACTTTCTGTTCTTGTATAGTATAAGGTTTTAACCCCCTTCTTCCAAGCTTCCATGTGTACCTTGTTAAGCCATTTAGGAGTTGCCTCCGCTGGAAAAGCAAGATTCAAACTAACAGACTGATCTACATACTGTTGTCTTAATCCGGCCTGGGCAATGAGTTCCAGCTGATTGATCTCTTTAAATGTTTTAAAAACTTCTTTGGCAGGTATGTCATGATCACCAACGGTAATATCATCCAACCCGTCAATATCCTGTACTGAACCACCGTCAGCCAGTATCTTACTCCA
>Ga0115008_10002973_pt1 | contig 14033 bp, 14 predicted proteins | sample FraStrMetagenome_FD_87164 | JGI IMG/M metagenome (GOLD analysis project Ga0115008, IMG submission 87164) | Marine eukaryotic phytoplankton communities from Arctic Ocean - Fram Strait ARC3M Metagenome | ecosystem: Environmental > Aquatic > Marine > Oceanic | place: Fram Strait | collected...
TCTGTTTTCCGCATTGATTTTTGAGTGTTTAACAATGACACGACTAACACGTCTCTGCAATAAGTATAGTCAACCATTCATGCTCTTGTAGATTTGTAATTTTGTCAATTATAGACGGAAAAAGTGAGATGAGGATAGCGAACATGGAAATTACTTATCGCAAAATCAATAAGTAGACTCAAAAAAAAAATGTCCAAACAAAATCAACCATTTAGTGAAATTTACAAAAAAAATCAACCATTTTGTGAATTTTCTCTTAATAAAATAAAGGCAAACAGTTTAAAAAAAAAAGCATACAGATTAAAAAAAGGTACAGTACTTTAATACGGTATTGGAGAAAAAGAAATCACGGTGTATTTACAAGTCGTCATCAATAAAAACGAAAATTTACGAAACATGCTGTGGGTGAACGAGACTGGAGAAGAAATAGGTTGTTGAGAAGTATGGAATATTAGCTACGCAAACAGATGAAACATTCGTAAAAAAACTATAACTCTTTACGATGTTGAAAATGTGACGAATCATCGAAAGTAAAGTCTTCTCCTTCTGGATGATTAGTGCTTATGACTTTTCCTTCCTTTGCAGGACCCGACCATAAAACATTCTTTGAGCACCATTTATGATCGCAATCAGGCTCTTTCATAGATGTACCAACCATAACGAGCTCCTCCACGTGTGGACGACGAGGAACACTTTCACTCCAATGAGGCGGAACAGCGTAATGAGATTCAAGTGCTTTCGTCTGTTTATCCCAGTACGAAGGATAGAAGTGGACGAAGAGACTAGAGTACCATTTTCCATTAAACGCCTTGGGACGACCATGTAAACACTTACTGCTTTCATAGAATAGCATATCTCCACTTTCTAGAATGACTTCATTGGTATTTCCTTGAAAATCTTCGATTACAATCGGCCACGGTTCACTATCTTCATCATCATCATGATCGACATGTAATATACATGAAATTATATGTGTGCCCGATTTGTCTACATGCATATTAAGAGATGACCCTCCACGATAAATTCTAAGGCCATAGGCAATTGCACCCACTAGCTCAATTTTATCTTCTTCGTTTTCAATGTGCTTATTGATCCAACTTTCGTGCATAGGTTTCAATATTTCCAAAGCTTTGTGGTTCAACGCATTCTGATCGATAAATAGTGGGCGACTTCCAGGTTGATCCCCCTCAATAACATCAACATTCTGTTCCAAACGAGGTCCTTTCGCTAATCCATCGTGAAGACTTTTCTTTAACTCTTCTACTAAAAAGTCCGGAGCCTTCGTCAATCCCCAGCCACTTTCCGTAAAGGTGGGGGACACCAAAGCACTTGTCATCACACTCAACCATCCGTTGTATCTATCATATCAAAGAACCAATAGAAAATGGATTAAATAATTTCCTTCAAGAAACATCATCTTCAAAGTGCTCAATAAGTACCTTGGATTCGACTCTTCAATGCTTTGAATTTGTTCAAAACGACGGTCCATAAGTTTCGCCCATCCCTCGGTATCCGGCATGTATAATGTAGGATTTATTCCTGCTTCCAGAGCTTCTTTAAAGCGACTTTAAAAAAAACAGAGAAAAATGAACATTTGAATCTCAAGTCATAAATCATCCAAACGATCAATATATTTATAATAATATCCAATACACATAAACCCATCCCACGAGCATCATCCTGTACTTACGGATCACCGGAGTGGAGGAGAGGCCACGTATAATTTCTAGCATGATACTCTTCTAGGCGCTCCTCCTCCACGAGGCCATGAACTAAATATGAATAGGAAGATAGAAGCAATAACAGATAGGAATTCATTCGGAACATGAATATATATATATATGTGTGATAGGAATGGATAGTCAATGAATGATACTAAATATCAAACGTTTCTAAAAATAATGATGTGTTGTGTCAACAGGACAAGACGCTCTCCTTATCGAACATGTATTAATATTATAACATGTATTATAGGTAATATGGCCTTTCTCGAGAGCAGAGAGCACGGTGGGTGTGAAACGAAAACACTTTTGGTTCTGGGAAAACTAAACAGGACATTCATTATATGGGGATACGTCCAGTTATGCGTATGTTTGTATGTAACTTATGTAATCCAGTAAATATTTGCTGATAGAAACGCGCGTCGAAAATTTTTCTTCACTCGCTCGCTTGTGACTTGTGACTTGTGACTGACTTTTGAAACATATCAAAAAATATCCACATCCATAATCCATAATCCATGTATCCGTTCACGAACCTCTATGAAACATCGTATCGTGCGAATCCTTAAACGTGTATGAATTCTTATAATAAGAAAACGCTAAGGAACGAATGTAGCAAACGTAAAAGGCAACTGCACTGCACTGCGTCACACGTTTGTGCCTTTTGTTTTGTTGCAGCCAACCACGCCCGTATTTGCAATACCGGTATATTTATTTAATAATTAATAATATATATTTAATACACATTCCGAACCATTCTAAAAATAACATATACATTACTACATTGTATTCACAACCATATAAATTAATTCATCATGGTTTACATACGAGAATTCGGCATGGCAGTCCTCCTATGCTCTTTGTCCGCATCGGCATTTGTCCCTGCTGGAATTCCCTTTCATCATCCCAACGACGTTCGAGAAACGCAGCAGTCACATTTATTCAGCAGCGGAACGGAAGAGGATACGGCCATCGTATCGCCGTTCGAAGGGGGAACTGCTGGTTCGTCCAGTGGACAGGATGAATTCTTGGATTTGACAGAAGAAAATGTGGAATTAGTGCTGGACGGGATGAGGCCGTTTCTTCAGGCGGATGGAGGTGATGTGGCTCTGACGGAAATTGATGGTCCGGTTGTTAGGCTCGAGCTTCAGGTAATCATCTTTGATTTGTCGTGTTGGTATGGTTCTTTTTGATTATTCATGTGTATTATATGATGTATTAATTTAGGGTGCTTGTGGCACTTGTCCGTCCTCGACGCAAACAATGAAGATGGGGTTGGAAACTGGACTTAAGAAAAGAATTCCTGAAATTCAAGAGGTTGTACAATCTATGCCGGAAGGACCAGCTTTAATAGAAGAAGAAGTGGAAGTAATTTTGAATGGAGTGCGACCATTTCTACAAGTTGCCGGAGGCACAATCACTCTCGAGAATTTGTCGGATGTAGGAGGTTTGCAGCCTACAATACTTTTAAAAATGGAGGGAGCTAGCGCAAGTTTGAACAGTGTTAAGTTGGAAATAGCGCAAAGATTGCAAAGGCATTTTATGTTATCTGGGTTGAGAGTTGAGTGGGCGTAGATTTGAAGATTCGAAAGAATTCTTTTGTCAGTCATTTTTACATACATTGTGTATTTTGGAGGAGATCTCGACGAATGCAGTCGATTATCGACCACTCATCACATAAAGTTTCGATTTGTGTTGCATTGTATGTGGTTAGTGCAGTGGTTATGTATAGAGTTTACCAATATAATAGCGTCATCTTCCTAATACAGAGATATAATGACACACAATTTTCGATTTTCATGGTCACGTGTATGAATACTTTGGAGGAGGGCTTACTGGCTTCAAGCAGTAATTGAGAGATTTATCTTCATACGAGTATGTATGGGTAGTGCTTTTTGTGTTTCCGCGTTGCGTCGGGCCATCAGCCAACGCGAGATATTACAATACTTTCACACTTACGCACTTTTAGATTTGGTCAATGAATAATCGATCGCATTTCTTAGACACGACATCCCTGACCCAGAACATATTTAGATCTTTGCTAAGATAGCATAGAGCTTATGCTGAAAAATACATACGGACTTTGGATTGATCATTGTATCCAAGATATTGCAAATGATGTGTTTTTAAATATGAACGAGAAAGACATAAATAGATGATCATTCGAATTCACGGCACTTTGTTGCATATATTTTCTATTCTTGAAATATCACTTGTACCACTACTATTATTAATACATATACAAGCAAAAAAAAGACATTGGTCCTTATCGTCGAAAGTCAAAATACACTCTACGGAAATCGATGGTCTACGGAAATAACATAAATTTGAGACGTAATGATATGTGGAACGCACGCTTAACAACGATTGGATAATCAGCGTTACAGGACACAATACAGTACATCTGTCCATAACAATCAAAGCCCTTTCATTTTGAGACAAAAACGCGCTTTCAACCTTCAACTTTCTTTAGTGTTTGTGCCTCTCATGTCTGATTGAATCATGTCTACAGATAGATCAAATACCGCACAACGCAATGAAGTGCAATTCCCTTTAAAGATTTATTCTCCCAACGACTTGAGACTTTGGATTTGTTTCCTTTGATTTTTTACTTTGCCATTTGGGATTTTCTTTTTCACTTTTCACTCAACATGTAAACTTGATTTGTTTCTTGGGAACACATACATGAATGTTCGGTGGAGGCTGTGACATCATCCACCTCAGATATCCGAATATGTAATTTTTATAAGTAACATTTCTGATATGAATTCAAATCATTCACCTCAAACTACGGAATATTTTCCACGCTTTCTTCAAATTCTTCCACGTTGAAAGGAAGACTTTCTTTAGGATTTAGGACAGAGAATTGTCACCAGTCGATATTTTTCTGGTTTGTTGGAGCTTTCATTAATATCACACATCATTGAAAGTTTCCCGAACACAAGTGACTCGAAACTCCAAATTGAGGAAACAAAAGCGTACATAATCCTTTTCATTAGAGCATCCAAAAAATTAACGTCCTAACATGATGCTATCAAAATCGTTCATCACACGTGCTGCTCGCACTGCAGCCGGAAGTAGTCGCACCATTATCCCTCGGAACTTCGCATCGCCTGCAATTGGCGAATCTCCAAGTGCTCGTGATGCCTGGAAGAAGTCCTGTTATTATGAAATCGATTACACCATTAGCGAAGATGCGACTATGTACGAGGCCGTGCAGAAATTTAGTGCCTACGATATCGGGTGTCTGGTGACTACGAACAATGACGGTGAAATTACAGGTGTTGTGAGTGAGCGTGATTATGTCAACAAGATTGCTCTTTTGGGAAGGCAAAGTAAGACGACTGCTATTCGAGAGGTTTCTACCAAGGCTGCCAAACTAGAGACGGCTTCACTAGAGGATACCGTTGACGCTTGCATGCACAAGATGTTGACGAAAGATATCCGTCATTTACCCCTACTTGATGATGATGGTAAAGTTATTGGTATGCTCAGTGTCAAAGATTTGGTGAAGGAAATGGTGGAAGAGAAAGAAAAGACTATTCAAATGCTAAGCGACTTCGCCCTTGGGAAAGGAGGACATTTCGGGGGAGAGTAAGTTAGCATGTGAAGTAAAGTAGATTCGATACATCACTATAATAATTGTAGACGCCGTTGAGTATTTTCGTATCTTCATCTTGGTTTGCGTTTAGCATTACGGATGGCCTTCTCAAAATAAGAGTTACCCCGTCAAGATGATTTTTGGCGACATTCTGTTATCTGAAAATATTGTACGATTGATCTACGATTGATCCACCTCTTCTTCATTCAAATCTGTATCTGGCCATGGTGATTTATCAGCACTTATTTTATGTTTTACACTCATATCTGATAAAGTTGAAGGATTAAAAATTGGCTTTAAAGTGGATTGTACGTAGATTCGTTTAGTATTTAGACTTTATGTCTCACCTATGACTAGTCCAACATGTGCGATTTCAACTGTTAAACATGAGCATAGATGTCAACAATTGAGGCGTGAATTTAGTCTAAGGAAGGGAAGTATTTACTCGCACAAAAGTTACAAACACTGCACAAAAACTTCGTATTTCCATCAATCTGTATCTTACGGTAATGGAAAGTTATCGCTTATTTCAATACCGATAGTTCCGAACGAAGATGACGTTTGAGTGTAATGATTGACGAGTAGCCTTTTTCAAGCGGAGGTTGCCTTTCATCCTGGAAATGATTCACAATAAGAGACCTAAATTTTCTGTTGAACTTTTTCAACTCTGCTTACTTTACAAATTGTTACCTACTCATTCATATGAAATATAGGAGCGTTATAAATATGCATAGATCAATTTCACCTACGCAAACAAACACAAGGAATAAGGTACTTGAAACTTTTGGAATAGAAGCGAGAAGCGCACTGACGCTGAAGCAAACTTTGACGCCAATATTTTCATCAACAACAAAAATTGCACATTCGAAATTCGTTTTTCACTATCGGAACATAAATTTTCCTGTCGTACGTACGCGTACGAGCGTAGACGTAGACTCTACTACGCTAAACGAAAGATTTTGGATACTCCAAATGTACGTACATATTATATTGACTGTACCGTTATTAATATATCTTATGTATCTTTTCCTCATCTCTCCTGCTCGCTCCTCTACCGTTTCGTCTTTCTCTCGCAACGCACCGGATATCCTGAGACTCTTTGGATAGGAAAGATAATACATTACAAATCATAAGTGCAATCCGATATCCAATGCATGGCCTATTTTATGTTTCTTGTAAGGGCATCGGATCGTATCGTAAAATAATAAGAAGAAACAGGCAGTGATTGGAATTTCATGACCATGCTAGCTCGTCGCATCGCTCATCGCGTTCATCATCGCATTGGCAGCACTCGATCGCGACAATTGAGTCACGTAAATAAAAAGAAGTATGAGGAAATCACCGTAGGAATTTCAAAGGAAAGATTTCCTCTAGAAAAGCGGGTTGCTGCAACTCCTGAGGTATGTAATGATGTGGATATATATATATATATATATATATATACATTTATATACGTTATTGAGATTATTTGGATTTGTACTGATGTTGTGGATTGTCAATTGTGGTAGAGCGTATCAAGGCTCGTAAAGAAGAATTTCAACGTCGTTGTGGAAAAACAGGCTGGAGCTGCTGCAAATTTCGCCGATGCAGAGGTAAGTAATTTTTTAATAGAAATATTTTAAGTAGATAAATTCGAGACTTTGGTAATACTTAAATTTGATTTCTTACAAACATTTTTAATTATTTGTAATAGTATGAAAAAAGCGGGGCAAAACTAGTTGATAATCTTGAATCCGTAACGAAAGATTCCGACATTATCCTTCAATTCCGCCCTCCTTCTCTTGAAAATGGTATAACCCTTTCTTTATTTTGAAAACTTTTCTAATGTAATTGAATCAAAATTCATATATATTGATTTATATGCAGCTTCGCTTTATGCTAATAAGACTCTCTTCTCGTTCATTCAACCTGTATCAAACCCGGAACTTGTCGAGACACTTTCGAATCAAAAGAGTACGGTAATCGCCATGGAAAAAATCCCACGTATGCTTTCGAGAGGACAGACGTATGATGCATTGAGTTCCCAAGCGAATATCAGTGGTTACCGTGCTGTAGTGGAAGCCTGCAACGAATTCGATCGATTCTTGGCAGGGCAGATGACAGCTGCCGGTAAAGTCCCTCCGGCCAAAGTGCTCGTTATTGGTACCGGTGTGGCAGGGCTTGCTGCCATTCAAACGGCAAAAGTAAGTTGTGTGTATGAACTAAACAGAAACTTTAAATCTGTATTCCGCTAAATACTTGATTGCGCATTAAAGAATATGGGAGCAATCGTCAAAGCATTCGACGTACGCCCAACTACCAAAGAACAAGTTGAAGCCATGGGTGGACAGTTTCTCAAAGTAAATTTTGAGGAAGATGGCAGTGGCGCTGGCGGGTATGCCAAAGAAATGAGCCCCGAGTGGCACGCTGCTGCACGAGAGATGCTTACCCAACAATGCAAGGAGGTAGACATTGTCGTCACTACCGCAATGATCCCAGGTCGTACCGCGCCGATTATGGTTACCAAAGATATGGTAAGCATTATGAAACCTGGCAGCGTTACAGTAGATCTCGCAGCTGAAGCTGGCGGCAACGTGGAGACAACCGTTCGCGACGAACGCATCGTGACGGATAATGGTGTAGTGTGTTTAGGGTACACCGATTTACCTAGCCGTTTAGCAAGCACAAGCAGTGCTCTGTATGCCAACAATATCAGTAAGCTTCTGTTGAGTGCCGGACCCATGACCGATAAGGAAAATCAAGATACATTCTTTCTTGATCACGAAGACGATTGTATTCGTAGCATGCTTCTCATGGAAAATGGTGAAATGTTGGAGCCATACTCCTATAAACCTCCTCCTCCAAAGGAACAAGTCGCCACTGAAGGTGAAGTCGAAAAAGAAGTTGTTATTGATTTTTCACTTCCTTATCAGGCTGGCGCAAAGACAGCTGGTATTACTGGACTGACTTTGCTGAGTACCGGAATGATTGCACCCAACATTGCATTCAGCCAAATGGTAAACACCTTTTTACTTAGTAACGTGGTGGGTATACAATGCGTTCTGGGTGTTACACATGCCCTCCATTCACCTCTTATGGCGGTAACTAACGCCATCAGCGGTACGACAGCGCTCGGTGGAATCCACCTCTTGTCGCATGCAATGGAAGCTGGCGGAGGAGCTACCACGACTGGCTTGGCTGGTGCAGCAACCATATTGTCTACTGTCAATATCGTAGGGGGTTTCATCGTTGCAGACAAGATGCTTGACATGTTCAAACGTCCTACTGATCCACCGGAATATTACCATTACTACGGTGTTCCAGCGGCTGCTGTGCTTAGTTCGTACGCGGCGGCAAAAGGTCTAGGCAATTACGAACACATTGATGCAGCTGCTTCTCAAATGGCAGGACTACTCTGTATCGGCGGAATCGCTGGTTTATCTTCTCAGGATACGGCTCGACTCGGCAGTGTATCAGGACAAATTGGTGTCGCACTCGGCATGGCAAGCACGGTGGGTCATTTGATGCCTCACTTTACTTCTTCTAGTCTAGCTGCCACAGCGGGGCTATGTACGGCCGGAGCTGGTGTGGGGTACGCCGTTGCGAAGAAAGTAGAGCCAACGAGTTTGCCTCAGACAGTCGCTGCTTTTCATAGTTTGGTAGGTATTGCTGCTTCGGCAACTGCTGTAGGAGATTATATGCTGAACAGTGGGGCCGAAAACATGGACGGTGTACATTTGAGCAGTATTTATCTGGCTAGTGTGATTGGTAGTGTTACCACAACTGGTAGTTTAGTGGTAAGATGAATGTGTCGACTTATTATATGTGTTGAATCGCGCCTTGAATAACTTATAATAATATTTATTAAGGCTTATGCAAAGTTGGACGGTAAACTTTCGTCGGCTCCACTAGCATTGAATGGACGTGATCAGATCAATATGGGTCTCGGAGCTGCTACTTTACTAGCTGGTGGTATGTACGCAACTACAGCTGATCCTAATTTGGCTTTAACGGCATTGACTGCTAGCATTGCATCGAGCGGCGTGCTCGGATGGCACATGACTTCAAGCATTGGAGGTGCTGATATGCCGGTCGTGATTACGGTGTTAAACAGTTACAGTGGTTGGGCTTTGTGTGCTGAGGGATTTATGCTCGACGCGCCACTGATGACAACTGTTGGTGCTTTGATCGGATGTTCGGGTGCAGCCTTAACTAAAATCATGTGTGACGCAATGAACCGCGATATCATAAGCGTATTGCTTGGCGGTTACGGTACGAAGAGCACGGCTTCGGCTTCAGATGTGGGCAAGAAGGATATTTATGAAGGTGAAGTGACAACTACAAACGTAGAGAATGTTGTAAAGCTTTTGAACGATGCGCAAAGTGTAATTATTGTACCAGGATATGGACTAGCTGTTGCCAAGGCGCAGTATCCACTCAAGGAAATGGTGGACACATTGATCGAAAGTGGCAAGAGTGTTCGCTTTGGCATTCATCCTGTTGCGGGTCGTATGCCGGGTCAGCTTAACGTTTTGTTGGCAGAAGCAGGAGTTCCGTACGATATTGTAGAGGAATTGGAAGAAATTAATGACGATTTTGATGAAACGGATGTAGCTCTTGTTATCGGTGCAAACGATACAGTAAATAGCGCTGCCGAGGATGATCCTACTAGCGAAATTGCTGGTATGCCTGTGTTGAGGGTATGGAAGGCGAATCAGGTAATTGTAATGAAGAGGAGTTTGGCTGCAGGATACGCCGGAGTAGACAATCCCGTATTTGCCAAAGAGAACACTGATATGTTGCTCGGAGATGCAAAGGATACTGTCGAGAAACTCAGAGATGGCGTGAAGGGGTAAACATATTGACAGTTAACTAGATTTATTATTTTAGCAACCTCTTTTAGCAACTACTTATATTATTATAAATTATTATATTTTAACTCATATAATCTGCCGTTCTCGAGAAAGGATGTCCCAACGCGTGAATGTTAATATGATCACTCAAAGCAACTTGGATGCTCACAACCTCGTAACTCATTTTATTGTTGTATGAGAAGTGCCCGAAATAAAATGAAGTGTATTGGACTGAAGGTTATTTCATAAGCAGCTGTTTCACAGTCCGTTGACGGCAGCGATAAAAAATTTCTCATTCAGGTAAAAGATTCCATAAAGTTGTCTACAAAAAATGACGGTACCTCAAAATTGGAGTACATTGAAACCTTGAAAGGCGAAGGGCAACATTGCTCAGAAGAACCACTACCGTTCCTTAACAAATGAGAGCATTCCTTGCCTTAATAAATTGGTGTCAGTTAATTATTAATGACGATACAGAAGATGAACCTATTATCGCACCTCATATCACCGTGTCATGTTTACATCAATATTTCAATTAAAAGATGTAATCGTACCTCTCCCCGGTCTTTGGCCCTCATCAATAATAATAAGAGAACGCTAGGAATGAAAAATCGAATCATGGGCAATAAATAATCTTCAACCAAGCCTGTATAACAAAAAAAATTCATGGTGTAAGCGATGCTTACAGTGAAAGTGTTGATAAAAGGGCAAGGTGTTCACACCTGTGCAGAGTACAAAAACTAGCATAGCAATCGAGGACATCACTGATGCTGCTATCGCTGGCAATTGACTAGTCGATAATAAGTAAGTATGTTGGTTAAGTGATCGTCGCAAAGTGATAATGCTTACAATTTTTGTTTCCTTTGATATATTTGCTTCAACTCAATTTTCTGGTAAACTTCATTGGCGACAAGGCAGTATCTCGTGTATCGTGTATCCCTTCTGAAAGGGTTCAATCAATATCGCGAACAGACGCTCCTAACTTCAATTCCAACAAAGACATAAACACGTGTTTCGAGATGTAAGTCATCCTTTTGGTACTGATTGAATAGTGTTGTAGACACGTGTAGAACGTCATGAAATATAGATAGTGCATGACGCACGTAGACAGGTTGAGCACAGAAGAGCTCTGAACCACAAGATAAAAAGTAAAGCTTATAATTTTGAATACACATCGTATTGCATTTGACGTAAGTACAGCTAGATTTATCGAGTACGATTATATTAAATCACAAAAAAATATTTTTGACAATTAAGAACCTGTAAAGATAATTAACGGTCGCGTAAGAAATGTTGTGATTAGTGATTTGTCAGTGATCGAAATTTGTAGAAAAATCAGTCACGGGTTCAGTTCACTCGAGATACAAATTCTTTCTGTATTCTAACTCAATCACGGACCCTAAGCTGGGAATGTTTGATGATAGTAAAAGCACGTACACGATACTAAGGAATGGCATCATCATTTACATTGATGAATCTATTCTTTGCACCTTGGATTTGAACAATGCTTATCTTTATTTGCATATTTCTTCTTCAAATTACGATTGCATTACAATTTGAACGATAAGTTTGATAATGGCCCAAGTTTGAAATCCCTATACGCTGTGCCTTATAGCTATCATCATCTCTAGAAGATTAGTCAATTGAATGTAATGCATTTCAACAGCTCTTGTTGCAGGAAGATAAAGTCGACGGGCAATGATACGTGATACCGCGTAAACTTAGCACGGTCTCTTGAGAAAAATTAGACAGGGAAATAATGATTTAATCTACTTCTTGGCTAAGGAACAGGTTTCACTAAATCTATTAGAGTCGTTGACGCTCAGAAAACGAATCACAACGAGGTATATGTGATACGAAACCCCAACCTTTAACATTATCATTTTTACGACCTACATTGAAAGACTAAATTAAAAACGCGCTTGTTCTTCTACGATACATGAAATTTTTTTGCTTCCTGAGCAGCAAAATGAAAGTTACCTATTTATTTTTTTCTAAAATAAGTGCATTCTATTAGCTTAATTGAAAGTCTAGAAGCAAGTTTTGATGGCAGTTTTTCCAACTATATCAGCCTGGTGTAACTGCTGAGTAATGCCCACACATGCGCAGTTAAATTCACCAACATAAAATGTATCACTTCCGTCTGGTAGTTTATCACCGTAGATATAGTCTGCTGTCCATAACAAAGGGAGAGGTTGGTCGTCAAGCCCGAACGCGGTCATTATGTGCACTAGATCGGCCTTGAAGTTCGACACCAAGTTTGAAAATTCTGGTGCGTCCGGTGCATATTTGGTATATAAAGCTCCACTTTGCAGAGTTGCGCTTAGACCACCTGACTTCGGTTTCTTATGAATAAGCTCCACTAAATTTGATCCTACCATCATACAACGTACTTCACCCTCTACAATTCGTGGCAAAAACCTTTGGTCAACGAGCATTGCACTCTTTTCTATTCCACCTTCTAAGTACTTGCCGTTACCAGTGCTTGTCCAATTCATGCCTGCCATTTCGCACCGTCCATTCATGGCAAACTCAATGAATTCCCCGACGGTATGCTCCTCTACATGATTATCATTTGCCTCCATTAACACGAGCATCTCGTCCAAATTAGCGATACGATCACCAAATTTATTGCAATAGCTAGATTCATCTTTCAATTTACAGACCCAGATACCTTCTCCTTGCGAACCTCGATTCTGCTTAATTACACGTGGTCGAAACGCAATAGATTTACAAAAGCCTCGTCGAAAACTTTCTGCACTATAATAAACCTCGGTATCCTCCAATCCACATCTCAAATGCCGAATCTTTGTCAAAGAATCCTTGGCACCCATGCGCTTCTGAACTTCCGGATGACTCATAACCTTGATCCCAGCAGCATCGAGTTCAATCACCATCGCATCCAACTTAGCCTGAGTCATGGTTGTCAACGTTCCCGGATTGTTTCTCAAGATCAATCCACCAATACTTTGACTTGTATCCTTAACATCATCACCACAGCATTTGTTAGGAAGCAGCATGGAACGAAGAGCATCATTATGCGCTCGTGCTTTATTGTTCGCATACACATCCAATCCATACTCTTCTTGAAACTGCACCACAACGCATTGAGCTCCATGCTTCTCAATCGCTCGTTGAATGGGTACAGTATCACGTCGATGACCATGCTCATTTTTATCCGTCCCTCCAGCCGCTTCGAGTATCACGATGCAGTTCGCATCCGAATCTTTATAACAACATTCCGTCGTAGAAAACGATAGTAAAGTCAATGCCGGAACATTATTTCTTTGCACATCCTCAGAGGATGCGGTATCATAAGTATCCTGAAGAGAAGGCGGGTTCGAACATACTTCGTCCATCACTTTGAGTTCCTGCTGTACGGATCGGTGCAGATGGGAATTCATTATACAGGAAAGGATATAGGATATGCAAGGAGGATTGTAATATAGGAGAGATTTGGAAGGAAGAGAACGAGTGAAGGATGAACTCAAGGATGGTCCGCAACAAACCCAATGTGTGACTGCCAAAATGCATTCCTATAATATCAATATTTAGATAAACTTGCACTTGCACTTGCACTTGCACTTGCACTTGCAGCCCGCACTTATATTTCAAAATCATGCAGTACCTCGTCAGTCCTTCTCATTTCGCTAAACTCATAGGAGACGTTACTCAACTATATTTGCAAAATGTGTTTCGAAATGTTCCGGTGCCGAATGTGTGTGTGTGTGTTGCCTGTGCTGTGTGTGTGTGTTGCAAGGGTGTATAAATAGAAGGGTACGAAACGCACTCGAAAAGGCTAAAATTGGTTCGGGGAGGGGTTGTAAATTTTTTACTAACATTTTACTAGAAGGCCTCTGCGGGATTTTTCTGCGATCA
>Ga0115008_10002978_pt1 | contig 14014 bp, 12 predicted proteins | sample FraStrMetagenome_FD_87164 | JGI IMG/M metagenome (GOLD analysis project Ga0115008, IMG submission 87164) | Marine eukaryotic phytoplankton communities from Arctic Ocean - Fram Strait ARC3M Metagenome | ecosystem: Environmental > Aquatic > Marine > Oceanic | place: Fram Strait | collected...
TACCGGTATTCGAACAAAAAGTGGCAAAATTTTAGGTCAATAAGTGGTAAGTGGCAAAATCGTGTACCGGTATTGAAAAAATTAACTTGAACCTTGAACCGAAGGAATAGTGAGACGAAAGGGATGGAGAGAACTAATCATTCACAATTCACTATTCCAGTATCAGACGCATAATTAATATTATGGAAACGGACATAGCTAGCTCCTATTGGACTCTATTTAAAACTGAGTATTGTAGAGATGGTTTTAACCAGCAAATATTGGATAACGGAGACCGAGAAGATGATAGAATATGGGAAGAGGATTTTTGGACGGAATCGGAACTACAGAAGGCCTTCGATAGATTGAGTAACAAGAATAAAGGTGATGATAATGCAACAAGTGTACGAGATGCGAAAGGTCATGTGGTGCAACGATTCGAACGGGAGGCTGCACTGAACTGGGATAAATTTTATACGAGAAATTCCACAAATTTCTTTAAAGATCGTCATTATTTAGAGGAGGTTTTCCCGGAACTATTGATGCTTGCTGAGAAAAGGAAGAAGTGTTTAGTTCCATGTTCTCCATACTTATTGCTAGAAATCGGATGTGGTGTAGGTAATGCATTACTACCTCTGCTGGAACGAAATCGAGGCAATACAAATTTTCATGCATGGGGGTTCGATTTGTCTAGTGTTGCCATCGAGCTCATGAAGAAGGATAAGCGATTTGTCGAGGCGGAGTTGGATGGACAAGCCAGAGCCGCTATTTGGGATGTCACTGCAAACCATTGTCCACTCTTGTTGAATATGAAGGAACACCCATACGTCGGTGCTGATGCAGCGTTGTTATTGTTTTGTCTCTCTGCTGTTAGCCCTCAAAAAATGGAAATTGCTGCGAAACACATAATCGAAACTTTAAAACGGGGTGGAACACTTCTATTTCGTGATTATGGTCGATATGATGAAGCTGAGATGAAACTCGATACCGCGAAAGGAAAAAGGCTAGGGGAACACTTTTATGCTAAACAGGATGGAACAAGATGTTATTACTTCGATTTGGATGATGTGAAAAAACTATTTTGTTGTGGTACAAATGGCGATAGTACCAGCAAAAAGATGGAAGTAGTTGAACTAAAATATATTCGGCGCATATATAAGAACAGAGGCGATAATACAGTCCGAAGAAGAGTCTGGGTTCAAGGCAGATTTAAAAAATTGTAAAGATATGCCCCCTTTAGAGGAATCAGCTAAAGCCTTCGTACATTATTACTACAGGATTAAGGATCATTACCATTTCGTTTCAACACAATACATTAAATGAGTTTGAGATAGCTCGTTGTAAAGTTTGCAATAAATTATGATAACATGCTATATTCTCATCCCTTCCAACACTCGGATAGCCCTTCTCCCTGTAGATATTTTGTCTTACAGAATGACGATAGTATATCACCCGGCATTTTTCTTAATCGGTTTCTTTAAGCGTTTCTATAAAAATAATTTTATCTCCTCCAACTGGACCTGATTATGATCACTACTGCTATTCGTTTATATCTTAGTCCAAGCATAATTCAATTGATCACATCGCCACATTTTTTACAATTGTGTGCTTTTTGTTCCGTCGCTCTTTCACCGTTTCGTGAGAAAGATACCGGCCAACTTTCCAAGTGTTACGTCCAAACTCCGACGTCGCGTTAATTCATCATGATGTGCAAAAAATAAGATTAGAAGGAGCTGCTGTGTGTAGTATATGAAAAGAACTTTTGATTAACCTACAAATCTCACAAGTAAGTTGTGAAGCTTCTAGCAAAAATGTAAGAATGAAACGAATATTCGAAATAAAGATCTCTGCTACCTATCATGTGAATGTAACAAAGAAGGTGTATCCTACATTCATATGTTTGAGAGACGTTGAATCGTTGAATCTCAAGTTCAAATTCAAAGTAGAACTACAATTTTTGCCGACACATATACTCTAATTTACATCAAAAAATATTGTTCAAAATTGACCCCAACCGTTCAAAGTATGTGCAGTCTTTTCCATATCTGAATACAAATGTATCAAATTGCATCTCTAGAAGAAGGTGTTCAGAGAACCTTCACTCATATTCTCGGCATAAAGTAGATATTTTATTTCTGTTAACTGCATCTTCAAGATTTTTTTGGTGCACCCGGCGCCACCATAAACCGTAGCCTCGTACTGTAAATATCAAAATCTCTTGTCCGGTAAGCCGGTGGGAAAAGCGTATCCGATTTGGTAGATTGAACCTCAAGAAACGAAATCGCCGACAAACGACCGATGAGACACAAAACAAGTCCAACCGATACCTCAAAAAATGTATGAAATCAGTGCACAATATAAAGAAACGAACATTATACATGCGTGCAGCATCCACAGTATAGGCAATACACGGGAGAAGAGTGGGGTGAGCTTACCTCAATGACAACATCCAACGGTGGCTGAGACGTGTGTGAGCCTACGAGTTCCCGGTAGTGCAAACAAGAATATGCAGAATGCAGCGTTAGTATGATACCTGACAATGTGATCATATGCGAGAGGGACTTCATTTTTATTTGAATTGAGTCAAAGACAGTGTTGTGTGTAAGGATGTTTGGTGTATGGTATGGCTCTACTCGAGAAAAGAGGGGCGAGATGGGCACACGAAGGGGGGGGGGGTCCCGTAAAGGTGACATACTGACAGACAAGCAACCCGTTGAACAGGTAACAGGTGTTGTGGTTGTGTTGTCTATCCAATCTCTCACAAAAAAAAATTAATGAGAAACAATGATGGCAACAAGCACACCCAACAAACAACAGGACCAACAACGACAATGCGAGGTACCGCAAGATAGGGCATACAATGAAGCATCCCCAAGTCAAAATATGGTCCATACTCCATCTCCAAGGAAGCTTCGATCATTTCAACAAATTGCAAATACTTCATCTTCGACCAATCCTTCGATAAAAGATGTGTCCACGCCTACGAGAAGTAAGTTGGCGTTCATGTCTTACTGTGATAGAATTCCTGAAAATTTGAAAAGACTTGAATTAAACGCGACGCTGCGATCGAAGGATCACCTCATGGAAGTTTCGTCGTTGGAAGATCGATTGTCGGCGTTTGAAGCCAATTTGGCTAATGAGAGGTTGGAGTGTCAAAAACAATCCGAAGAAATTGGGAGGCGCATGAGGTCTCGTATAATGTCATCTGCGGATACATTAGTCAACTGTACGTCTACTTCACTAAATATTTCGAAATGTGCGTTGTTAGAGGATAAAGTAAGCGATATGGAACATTCATGTGCTCGCTTTGTGAGAAACAGTGATATTACTATGAGTAAGAAATTTGACCAGACAATTGAGCCTTCAGTTAGGGAATTGGAGGAAGCTTTGAAAGTTGAACAGGCAAAAGCTTCCAGGGAGAGTGGCGTGTTAACTAAACGATATGAAAATTATGTTGGTGATTCGAAATGCTGTATTGATCGGGAACATGCTGCCATGACGGCTGATTTAACCTTGTTTCGAACTCAAAAGTTCACGAATGACAACGTCGATTCGACAGAAGAAAAGAAAGATGACAAACATTATCCTTCGAGAAACATTGACCATAAGAAACTGAGAGATCTTTTACGTGAGGTAGTGGCTTTGAGATCACTTGTCGAAACTGAATTTCAAGAACGAGAGAATTGTGATTCTGATGTCATCGACCACTTCTTACATCAGCAACAAAATATTCAAGCATTTTTGCTTCAAATAGTGACTAATGCTGATAAGATTGAGGGGACCCAGATACCTAATAATAATATTTGATAACGTTTCTTTTTTCTTTGTTACCTCTAATTGGTTTACCCACATTCCTTTCTCTTTGCGTCGTCGTCTTACGTTTTGATTGGTTTTTTATCTTGTGCGAACCAGTTGGTAATGAAGAAGAATCCTCCGCAATCATCCTCCGAAAATCTTCCAAACTTATTCTTCCATCGCAATCCAAATCTGCTGCCTTCATTACAATATCTAGTTCATCGTTCGACATCTCGCTATATCCCATAGTGGAAAACATTTGACGAACAGTGTCCACCTCGATGAAGCCATTTTCACTTGCAAAGCTGTCGAAAATTTTTGCACATGGATCGAAGTTCTTAACCTACAAAAATGAAGAGACATGGTGAGAGAATATACAAGCATTCGACCGTCTGACATCTACCTTCCTTACATTGTTATTCATAAGCAAATTTTCGACTTCGGTTAGAGATAAAGATGAGCTGTTGCCCATAATTAATCTTAACTCTTTGTTATTAAGTAATCGACAATGATCCCCATAGATTTCATTCAATTTTGATTTAATGGATTGCATGCTTATGGACGGTTTTTTGGGATTAGCGTCATTTGATGCGAAAAATGACATTGCCTCTTTGATCTCCGATCTTGAGACGTGAACACCACCCAAGGCATTATTTTTCGCCACCTGGGGATCTGCCAATGATCTCTTAGGTCTATGGTCACCATTGAAACTTGCACGCTTCGGTTTCCTCATTTACTTTTGAATGGATACCACTGTTTGTGTAGCTGTAACAAATGATGCGTGTAAGATGTTGTCAAGATTAAATTTCGAGAGAAAAAAATTCCGTTGCCACTTTACGGCATGAAGCACGCAGCACAGATCAGAACGATTATCCGAACAAATAGATCACCTTACCGCTACCACATGCGAACTAAAAATATTTAAATAGTACACTGTTTATTCTTTTTAAGTCTATTGAACTATACTTCATATAATCTTTTTCGGTATATATTTACATGGATCACGCCAATCGAAGTATCAATTTGGATGGACTTTCGATATAGGACTTCCATTCGTTGCTAAATTGAGCGAGGACCGATCCTTCAATGATTCTATGGTCACCGGACCACGATACATTCATAATATTTGCCGCAAACACTTCATCAGTACTTTCGACAAAACGAGGAACGCGCTGAATTTTACCAATGGCACTATAAAAAACAAAAGTCATTAGGAAACACAAGTCAAAATACATAGTAAATACAGAAGACGTACCCAATAGCTACGGTCGGAGGAACTATCACTGGATTCATGTACGTTCCACCAATGACACCAATATTACTCAAACCAAATGTAGAGTCGTTTAGGTCCTCTTCAGCTAACTTTCCTTCTTTCGCCTTCAGCTGCAATTCATTTAATCGTTGAGCAATTGAAAGTATCGATCGATTCTGACAACCTTTAATCACCGCCACAACTAGACCCTTCGGCGAATCAATGGCAATGCCAATATTGTGCTCTTTTCGGTATGTAATTGTCATTTGATCGGCATCAAACCGTGCATTGAGTATAGGATGGTTCTGTAATGCAATGGAGGTAGCTTTGATGAGAAATGGTAAATAGGTCAATCGCACATCCTCGACCTGTGCTAAAGGTTTAAGCTGATCTCGTACTTTCATGAGTTCATTGACAATGATTTCATCTGCAAAGGTCATGTGTGGGATACTTAAGGACGAAGTCATCGTCTTTACCATCTGACGCGCGATTCCTCGTATAGGGGTTGATGTGCTGGTATCCTCCACGGTAAATTGTTGTTCTTCAGGTTTATTGACAGAAGAAGAAGGAGGAAAATTTTCTTTTTCACGACGTAGTAAAGATAATAAATCAACCTTGAGTATTCGACCTTTGGGTCCGCTACCATGTACATCAGAAAGAGTGATATTGTGTTCCATGGCAATTCTCCGCACGGCAGGGGTGGCCAGTACCTTATCACTGGTGGATTGAATTGTCGCTGCCACAGGTCCATTCAAATCATTGGATTTGGATTTGTTCTTTGATTGGGATGGAATGCTTAGTTGATCATGTACATCATTCACATTATGCAAACTATTAAAGTAGACCGGATCGGTCACAGGCTCGTCGACGGACGATTCCATACCAAAAGCATCCGTTTCATCCTCTTCAAAATACAACAACGGCGATCCAACCTGAGATTAAAGTTTAGGTACGTAAAATGAAATTATGAAAAAAAGAAGAACATACGGATATCATCTCCCATACCTGAATCATATCCCCGACGTTTCCGCACTGCTCGGATACGACCCCATCGTATCGACTCGTAATTTCTACCGTAGCCTTATCACTCTGTACCTCACACAATCGATCAAACTGTGACACAGTATTACCTGGTTGCACGAACCATTGCAGCAATTCTACCTCTGCAATCCCTTCTCCAATATCGGCCAAAAGAAATGCGCGACGGCCTGTCTTGAGATTTTTACTGCTCGATCGGGGTATGCTCGCACTACTTCCGTTCACACCAAGGTTTGGTCCCTCAAAATTTTCATTAGGAACAGAACGCGCAACACTGAAAGAAGATTTGTACCGAGTAGACATCAACGTTTTCGGCACAGTGAAAATGGGAGGATCGGGTTGGGACAATGTACCTGTCGAAGTTGTCATCATTACATTTACATTGCAAACGGATGTGAGCGTCCGCGTAATCGTCAGTGAAGAACGACATGCCTGCATTGAATTTATATTTTTAAAAAGATGATATAAGCTTATTTGTATTCATGTCGAAAATGAAATCTCATGGTAAATTCTTGACATCCAACAACACAGCATCGCAATGATCTTTCGGGGCACGACTCAATTTCTACCAAAGAACAAATGGGAAACTTGAAATTTTTTCAACGTACCGTTAACGGCCGGTGCATCGATAAACTCATCATCGTCTCGGTTGGATTGCGATACGATACTTTACTGGGGTGTTGTAATGAGATTACATTCCCTGTATCATTGAGAAACTGTTTGTGATATTCACGGGTGTGTTTTTTGTCGTGTTCTCATTTTTCTTCAGTTCTTACGAGTTACGAGTTACGAGTCGCTGTCGGTGGTCGCGGGCGGGCGGGCGGCAGGCCTATTTAATATAGGGCATTTGTCTTAATATAGGGCACTATATGAATGGTCACGAAGTGCCCTATATTAGACATTTTTTTTACACAAATTCGGAAGGAATGAAGTAATTTGCCGCCGACGAGGTCTAAACCCAGAGTATTGTCGGGGGATGCCCACAAAACGACTGCACCCAACAAATATACGTCAGAAGGGATGACACAATATTACGTATAACTCTACGTAAACCTAAAATGCCCTATTTCGAGACATCAATCTTGTACTATATTAAGCTAATATAGGTAATGTAGGGCATGCCCTATAATAAATAGGCCTGGCGGGCGGGCGTGGATAAACAGATGTGCACTGTAATGAGATGATGCAGCCATCAGAACATTTTTGCGAACTCTGAGGATGAGAACCGATGTGTCACTGTCATGGTACATGTTCTTATTTCTAATTTTAGAGTGCACGGTAAATTGTAAATTGGGTATTCGGCGATGGTGATCAGTGATGTGATCATAAGAAAAAAGTATTGACGACGATTGAAGCTATGGGCATAATAGATTACTTTCGACAACTTTTAGTTGGCGCGAATGCAGAGTCTAGCCTATCATACTTCTAAAATCTCGAGCGACATCTTTTACATTTGGTGAAATGCTGTCCAGGTATTTCCTCTTTTTATATCCTCCTTGACTTGCAACAATCTTTAGTTGGGAAGAAACGAAATTTTGATCATTATCTTCTTCGCATTCGTCGTCACTTTCGTCTTGGGTTAGCATTATTGATTTTCCTTTAGCACATGGACTTATAGTTGTCATCATTTCAGCCTCCTTGCCTTGTTCGTGATACCACTGATAAAAGGCATGTCGAACCAAATCAACTTTCTTTGGGTCTGCATCCCGGCAGTAAACGCGAATGGTCTTTTCCAACATCTTACGAGGTATATGACTTTCGTAGTAATGTTCATCGACTTCTTTTGCTACTGGAAGATCTCGTATCTGTGCGTCACTTATTTCACTGAGGTTGTGTTTCGGTACGTAACGCATTAAGCTGACGGGATTGCTTTCCCTGAGTCCATGATGGATTATACGCTTTTCGACGATTACATCATTTTCACTTAATTTTATCGTTTTGACTCCATCTTCTGCGAATCTCTGGCAGTCTATCCCTAGTATACCTTCTTTGATTTGATTTTCGTTCTGCAACCAGACTTCTTCGCCAGCGAGATCATGAACTGGCTGTTGGACAGAGCATTTGTATAAATCTCTCGATCGTATGCGCTACATTCATAGAAATCGGCGTTTAAGATCGAGGTTAAAATAGGCTATTCCATTTCTCTTTGTCACACGACACTTACTTGTAGGATACTCTGTGCCGGTTTCAGCTCCTCTGCTGTGGATAGTTCAATTGTGTCTATGACTGAATCTCTTAAGTTAACATAAGCAGATGCATCATTCATGGCAGTACTTATTCTTTCATATCCTTTATTTGATTTAATCTTTATGTGAGGATCTGAAAGTCTGAGGACATCACATATCATATATTCAACAGCCTTCACAGTTTTATGGGTATATACTTTCGAGTGCATCGCGAAACGCGTTTTGAAGAACTCCATTGACTTGACAACAAGCTTCATTGGCCAACTAGATAAAGATAATTCAATTTAAAAATAGCCCATCTGCATCAAGTAAAAGTAAATATATAACCCGAACCTTACCAAATCATCAAATGCAAAGAAGGTCTCCCACAATGTTGACAATGAAAGCATTTCTTCGGCCGACTACATACTGCTTTGGCAACCAGCGCCTCTTCAATAAACATAATCTTTGGGTATGTTGTTAAGTCACAATTTTTTTTAGATTTATTCATATACTTTATACTCTCCTCACCTCAATTACCGATGAACCTTGTTGCGTACGTCTGCTATCTCTTGCCTACTCAGTCAGTAAAAAATCCTTGGTGATGAAAAAGGTTACTAAAGATACATATTCCATACATAAGGTTTACTTACATAATAATCAATTTTGTCAACGTCCAGTCCACAATGGCGATTGCTCACGACGTCGTAAAGAAATTCTTTATCTTTCGGTCTACCCACGAACTTCCCAAAGGTCGGAAGTGGTCCTCCTAGAATGCACTCTTTTATAAATATTATATCACGAGAAGTTATCATATTTTTTATATTGATGATAAGTTCCTGAGCAGTAGAGAAACCGAACGCTTTGGCATCAATGCCATCTCCAACCTGATTCAATGGTTCGTCCAGACGATCCAAATCAACTGCCATACCCAAATGCTTGAGGGCAGCATCGATCATCATCAAACTACCATCTTCATGACACCATTCATCTTCGCCATTACTCTCTTCGTTACTTCGTGCCGCCGGAACAAAAACACCATCGTATATATGAGAAAAGGGCCCATGACCGATATCGTGCAACAACCCAGCCAACTTCACACAAATCACATCTTTATTGCTTATTCCGAGGTTCGGTTGACGCCGCTGCAACGACTTACACAATCGTTCGGACAAATGCATAACTCCCAGCGAGTGATCGAATCTCGTATGAGTAGCATTCACGTAAACGTGTTCCACGGTACCCAACTGTTTAAGTCCGCGCAGACGCTGCATTTGAGGCGTCGACAAAAAGGCAGTTGTCACCGGGCATAGATTAATGCTTGTATGAATATCATCATTGGTTCGAACAAACTTTCTGTAATCCAACGGCCTATAGTTTGTTTTGAAATAATACAAAATTTCATGAGGGGACAAACGAGGATGGGACACATGCTTTCCGAACCAAACTGTTACGAAAATATATTAAAAGCTTTGATGGTTTCAGCATACCTCACATTATATTGGCGAATCGCTGGGAGCTTACGATCGCCTTCGGGTGTGTTCATTGGAATGTTTTACTATATACGAGAAGATAATTTGAATTTGGTTTCAAAATTGCTATAATCCGAATTGAATGCATATATATATATATAGATGAATAGTTTGGAGCAACCATCTATTGTATTGTACTGTACTGTACTGTACTGTACTGAAATATATTGTAATTGTGAATTGTCGAAAGGAAACATAGAAAAGAGGGAGAGAAAAGAAAAGAATCGTCCTACGCCTACAAATCGTTAGATTCGTAAAGAGCGAGCCAACGTGTGAGGGTGAGAAAATAACGAACAACGTGTAACAAAAATTACCGTGGAAGAAGCAAAAAAAAAGTATTAATACAAGTACCGGTACATGTATTAATAGTAGCGCTTTCTAACGATAAGTAGGTGCGAATCTAGTATGCGAACTTTGATGAGGGAGGGCAAGATGCCGCCGCCGCCGACCAAGAGTGTTGGTATTTCTCCGTAGGAAACATCGATATTGTGAGGCTTTGAGTGGGGATTCATCTTGCAACAATGGGAAATCCTTTCACTGAATGGATCAAATCCGGTATGGAGTCGGCCGATGATCGACATGAGAGGATGAAGCAGAGGGTTGCGTAGTAAGTGTGAACATTGTGAATTCGGTACATGTACTTGATTGGATGGCTAATTTATAGTCGACCCGTTGATAATTTTGTTACCTACCCTCACTTTTATGTTTAGCAATGCCATTTACTCTGAACAAGTTCGGGATGAGAGAGCTATGCCTAGCAAGGTAGAAAATTGGTGGCAGGTGCAAAGACAGAGTTCTGGTAATCCTAACATGAAGTTTTACAATGCTCACTCGGCTTTCAAGAACAAAAAAGAGGGTCGTGCCAATTCGTTTGAAGCGCACAGTTATTACAATGATCAGGCTAAGGCGAAGAGAGAAGCAATGCTAGCAGAAATCGCAAACGAGAGTTAACCTGTATTTTAAATTGCAATTTGAAGTTCTTTGAATAATGACTTATCCATTGATGTGTACAAATCTTCAGCCCCATCCAAATCTGACCGGAAATGCCCGTTGTGGAGTAGAAACCTTAACACTCTTCAGCGTAGAATTGACTCTCGCTTCATCAATCATCAATGATTTCAAAGTTTACACCTTCAGTCTAATTTTTTCTCAATATTACCTAAAACAAAAAGATGACAATAATATTAAATGCATGTTCATCATTCACAGAATACTGACCGTGAAAGGTCTATAAAAATTTCCGTCAAATCAGCCTAATGTTAAGAAAGTTGAAGAACTTTCCACACAATAGACTACTCTCACTTGGGACGATCTGCATATGTTCCAGAACGTCGCTAATCAAAGAGCTTGTACAGACTTCATAATGTCGAATTAAGTGATCATCGCGCTCAGGCTTCCGACTTCTTGCCTAGATCATTCTTCTAACTTAATGTAAAAAAATTTCAAAAGCGGAAAGGCAGGCAGTCACGAGTCTAGATGTATCACCAATCAACATTATTTTTCATGTCGCCATACGCATTTCCGCAGGTTTTTGGATCGAGAAAGTAAAGGTCCTGATGGACACAATATTTCCTTCCACTCGCTCTTATTACTCTGAACGCTACGGCTCAAATATGGCTGAAGTACGCAATAGAGTTTAGAGTTCAAAAACCTACCTTTGTAACATTTCTATAATCTATAAACGTGACTTGGACTAGTTCGATGTTAATCCTTTAGCAAGTCCAAATTGATACCAAAGCTTTGCGCCTTCTTCCTTTCGTCATCAGAGAATGTAACGGGCTTCTTCGTTGCGCTCGACTGTCGTTCGCTCTTTTTCTTGAGTGTATCGACTCTTTGAAGAGACACCTTCTGTCGAATAGGGACAGATTTAGTTTCAATACCACTAGGAATCTTTTGACGAATGGGAGCTTTTCGGGGAGCTTCGACTTGGAGAATTTGCTGTCGAATTGGTTTAGCTTTGTTCGCATTTGTTGTATTACCAGCAATTTTTTTTTCTTTCTTGTTAAGCAGTGCTTTCTTCAAATTTTCATCATTTTCATTCTCTGTCTCTTTTGCAATTTTTAAAGCCAAAGCTTCTTTCATAACTTCCTCTTTTTCTTCCTTTTTTCCCTCCAATATCTTTTGAGCTGAAGCTTCCATCAAGGCCTTAGCATGGGCAGCAGCTTTTCGCTTATCCTCTTGGGCTTGTTCTTCTAATTTTTTCAACTGCCTCCGCTTCTCTTCCTCCTCCTCGCGCTTCACTCGTTCTCGCTCACTTTCGATTTTTTCTACTTCGCTAGCAACCTCTTTCCCTTTATTCCTGTATCTTGTATCGCGATTTAAGCTCTCTTGTTCTATTTTTGCTTTCCAATAGGCGTCTTGTTGTTTCTCGAGCTCTCTTCGTTTTTCGTCAGCTATTCGTCGAAGTTCTTCCTGTTTTCGAAACTTTTCCTCTTCCTCCGCTTTCTTTTTGGCTGCTGCTTCAATTTGCTTTTTGTGAAAGATTTCTTCTCTCTCTCTTGCAATAGATGCCAGTCGTTCTTTTTCTTGTTGTTGTAGCTCGAGGTTTTTAATTTTTTGGGCCTCTTGCATTTTGCGCATATTGATTTCTCTTTCTGCCTGGAGTCTGGCGGCCATTTCGAGACGCGATGCTAATGTGAAGCCTTCAGTCTCTGTCGAGGATTTGGGAATCGTGAGCTGGTCGTTACATGAATCGCTTTCGTCATTATCATCATCATTTATGAACCAATCCGCTTTGCCTTCCGAATTGTTATCAATCTCAAATGAGGCTGCTGACAAATTGTCGTCGATATCTTTCATGGTTCCAGAGTCTTCTGTGCTAGCGCTATCCTTCTCAGTTTTCTCAACCGTACTAAACGAAGAAAACCGGTTCGGAGACGTAACCATATTGAACCATGCTTGCTTCGCCGAATCGTCCATTTCGTCTCCAAAACCAGCTGAAGAGCTCTTACGTGCGACTACAGTACTCCATTTCGTTTCTGGGGTTGATTTTTGAGACGAGTCACCATTTGAATTACTTTCTGATCTCTTAGTTGCATGTTTGCTCAGGACACTCTCTAGCAATGAAGCCTTCTTCTTTGGTTCTTTTTCTGGCACCGGTTCAATTTTTTCAATTTTGTCCTTCGGGTTGGTCATACGTCCGAGTGGCAAATCCTGACGAATAGGCGGTCCACGAGTAGCCTTCTTTAGGGTCTCGTCTCGGTCACTGATCGACTTGATAAACTTAATCTTTTCATCTTCCGTCATTTGACCGTTACTTACTCGCTTGATACGATCGTTAATCGACTCTGAATGAAACATATTCGATCGCTTCAATTCTGCGTCAAATTCATCCAATTCCCTTACATCGGGCATATCACCCACGGTCATCAAAATATCATCGCCATCGTCATCATCGTCGGGAATCATGAACGACGCATAATCGATTTTGGGTGTGGACGAGGAGGAGGCACGCACATCATCGTCACCTTCATCCACACCTCTGCCTCCGCCACGACGAAATATCTTTCTCAAACCCATATGCAGCTCACTGCAGCTGTGCATTGTAGAAATCGTACGACGATTTCCTAACACGGTGAAGCAGTGGACGCCACTGGTTACCAGGAGAAGGAGCATGGATAAAGCAGTTCGCCATATCATCTTTGTTGTCTGCTTAACTTTGTGCCTGACGGTTGATAATCCTGTTAAATTTTTGGATGGAATGTTGTGTGTTTGTGTGCGTGTGCAGAGTTTTGAAACCTTGTTTGGATCAAATAGGGAATGGAAATAACCATGTACATGCAGTGCGTGAGGGAGTGGGTTGATATCTTTTTTTTGTAAGATGTTGTGGAGTGTAGTGTGTGTCAAAGATCCGAATGTGGTAGATTAGTTTCACTGTGGTGGGCTATTCTAGCCCTTTCGGCGAGTGGCGTCGGATTGCGGTCTTGCCCGGATCGTTTTCCGAGGAGTATCTTGTTATAGTTTTACAAGCGTCTCCTATTACCTTTTATTATTACCTTCTAACCTTTAGTGTTGAGTTAGCAACCTATCATTAGCCTACATCTACTATTATTAACCTACGTGCCTAGACTAGTCTAGTTAAGCATCCTTTTCCCTTATACCATTGCAATCTGCATGTGCAGTTGCTTTCCTACATGGTATATTGGTTGAACAGCAGTATCCTCTGGACAAAGGTTACACACACCTCACTGCTCTATGACCGGCTGAGATACGCGCGGTACATGTAAGTACAGCAAAGTTCGTCCAGTTTATCA